>Ga0209633_10000565_pt1 | contig 42359 bp, 39 predicted proteins | sample Cruoilmetagenom1_FD_187290 | JGI IMG/M metagenome (GOLD analysis project Ga0209633, IMG submission 187290) | Oil polluted marine microbial communities from Coal Oil Point, Santa Barbara, California, USA - Sample 1 (SPAdes) (version 2) | ecosystem: Environmental > Aquatic > Marine > Oil seeps ...
GATAAGGGATGATATTAGGTATATGAATAAAAGGCACGCTCTTCGTATTTTTGAAAATGTTCATAATACTATAGGAGAGGAGCTGCAATCGCGTTATGGTATTACACGCGAAGATTTTTATAATATGTCTTCGAAGGATCGTAGGTCATATGGAATTTTGGTAATTCATAATATGATGCAAATTCATCTTTCTGAAGGTTGTAAACATTGGGTAGAAAATTCAGATGATAATAATACTTATGATTTATATTTTTTTCCAGTAGAATGGGGTGGGTGAAAACCTTTTGAGTGGGAAGACATAGAAGGTGATTATGTTTTTCGTAAAACTACTTTTAAGGGGTTTATAGCTCATGCTGTTCTGCATAGGGTATTATATACTGATGCTCATGGCGTTAGTACCTGGACTCGTGATGTAGTTACATTTGATCTTTTTTTAGATTATATGATCCACAATGATTGTTTCACATGTTTAGATAGAGACGATGAAAGAAGGGATTTCTGGTTAAATAGAAAACCGTATGGGTTACCTATTGAATATTTAGGCAGGATAAATTGGTATAAAATTGATGAGACTCATCGCCAAAAGTTGGCGATTAAAGAAGTTGCAGAAGAGTTGAAAAGGCAAAAAGAAGAAGATGAAAAATTAAATCCAAGGAAATGATGACAATTTTGACGTAAATAAGGAATAAATAGGTTACTACTTAGTTTAGTTTATAAAAATAAAATAAAATAAAATGGAGAAATTTATACAACGTTTAAAAATGATAGGTGCGGGTGCAGCAACCTCCGGTTTAATTGGAGCGGGCGCAGGTATTGGTATTATTTTCGGCTCTTTAGTTTCAAGTGTTATTATTAAGTTATATAATATTATAAAATTAAATTTAAGTAAATTATTATTATTATTAATATTATTAATAACAATTTTTTTTTTTATTTGAAATGAACACAATTTGTTATGCTGATTTTTTGAGAAGGCAAAAATGATTTCTGATGAAAAAAAAGAAAGTATTATAAAGAATATTATTACCTTTTTAAAAACTTTTTTTTCAAGTAGTAGTTTGAGAGAAGAATACTCTCTTAAATTAAATGTGATAATTAGTTATCAGTCTAGTAAAGATTTTTGTGGTTCGGAAGGTCGTCTTATTATTGATGTATTTGATTTTAAGGATTTGTTAGCTCATTTAGGTTATTTTGATTCTAAATCTCAACCAGGAGTATTAGTTAATATGACTGATTCTGAGTGAGATACTGTTCTGCGTGAGGTAGCTAATTATCTCTTTGAACGGTATTCACCTAATATGGAATCGGAAATTAAATATTTAACATCTCGGTTAAAAGATGGTGAATCAGTAAAAGTGGGGGTTACCGTATTTTTTGATAGACAAACATTTAACATTCATATACGTTTGCGTTCTTACGTAAATAAGGAATAAGTAAATAGGTTACTATTTATTTTAGTTTATAAAAATAAAATAAAATAAAAATAAATGGAAACTTTATTACAATGTTCAAAAATGATAGGTGCGGGTGCAGCAACCTCCGGTTTAATTGGAGCGGGCGCAGGTATTGGTATTATTTTCGGCTCTTTAGTCTTAGGTATGGCGCGTCAGCCTAATGTGGAAAAGGAAATGTTTCGTTATGCAATATTAGGATTTGCGTTAACTGAGGCTATGGGTTTATTAGCTTTAATGATGGCTTTTTTAATATTATTTTCTTAATTTTTTTGAAATAAAAAAATTTTGGCTAAGGAGGAGAGTGGTTCTCGTTGGGTTCATGTTCCAGAGATTGTAGGTTCGATTCCTACCCTTAGCAAATTAGTTAATTTTAGTAGGAATAAAAGGTGCAGGTTATGGTAAAAAGAGTGTGTACTGAAAAATGTTTTAATTAATTTTTTTCTTTTTTAAAAATATATTAAGAAAATTAAACTTGAATTTTCAGAGTTCAGCTTGTAATTAATTTTTGAATTATATAATTTTTAAAATTATAAAAAATTTTTATTTTGCAAAAAAATAAATGTAAAAATTATTTTTTAGATGATATTTATAAATAAAGTCAGTATTATAAGGATACATAGTTTAATGGTAAAATATATGTTTTGCAAACATAAGTTACCAGTTCAATTCTGGTTGTGTCCAATTTTTTTATTTTTTATTTTTGCGTTTAGTGTGGTTATTTAACTATATCATACAAATTGTAATGTATATTTTAATATATACATTTTATTAATTAAGTTTTTATTTTTAACTAAATTAGTTTTTTAATTTTTAAGAATTTTGCATGTATTTTAATAATCCATTTGAACAATTTGAGTTGTTTAATATTTCTTTTTTTAATTTTTTTAATTTTAATAATCTTTTTGTTTATTATTATTTAATTTTTCTTTCCTTTTTTATTTTTTTTATTTTAGGTGTTTACCGTATTTTATTGTTGCCTAGTGTAAATCAAATGATAATAGAAGATATTTACAGATTTGTTTTAGTTATTTTTCAACAACAAATTGGAATAAGGCATTCTTTAGTGATGTTTCCTTTAGTAATTACTCTTTTTATTTTTATTTTGATATCTAATTTATCAGGATTACTGCCCTATGGGTTTACAGTAACTGGGCATATTTTATTAACATTTACTTTAAGTTTTTCAATATTTATTGCGATTACAATAAATGGATTTATAAATCATAAAATATATTTTTTAAAATTGTTTGTACCAAGCAACACACCTAAGGTACTATTGGTATTATTGGTAGGTATTGAAATTATTTCGTATTTTATTAGACCGTTTAGTTTGTCTATACGTTTATTTGCTAATATGTTAGCGGGTCATATTTTGTTAAATATAGTAACTAGTTTTACTTTGTATCTTTTAAAACTTAATTTTATATTTTCATTAATTCCTTTTTTATTTATTTTTGCGATTGGGGGTTTGGAATTGGCGATAGCATTTATACAAAGTTATGTCTTTATTGTATTGACTATTATCTATATAAATGATTCCTATAATATTTCTCATTAATTTTTATTTTTAATTTATATTTTAAATAATTTTTTTAGGTGTATAGCCAAATAGGTAAGGCGGTGGTTTTTGATATCATTAATGTATAGGTTCGAGTCCTATTACACCAAATTTGTGTATTTTTTATAATTTTGTTGCACATTAAATAAGACAAAATTATATTTTGATTTTTATTAAAAATATTAAAATCATAAATAAAATTTTATAAATAAATATTTAATGGATAATTTTGATATAAAAATTTTAAGGCGCGAATTTTTTGCGAAAATATGTATTGAGATTAAAACATTTTGAAATGCATGTTCCTTTTAGTAAACTAAAAATAATTTTTTATAAATGCAGTGAATTGAAACATCTTAGTATCTGTATAAAAAAATTAAATAAAGATTTAGTGAGTAGTGGTGAGCGAAATCTAAATAGGAGTAATTTTTAATTTTTTTATATTACCTTTAAAAAAGCAACAGGGTAAATAGGCAATTCCCGTAAAAGGTAAGAAAATAATTAAAAGTTGAGTATGCCAGGGTATGTTTATCTTTGGTTGAATATAGTAGGACCACCTTCTAACTCTAAAAGAATTTTATAATCAATAGTTGACTAGTACTGTGAAGGAAAATTTAGAAATTGAATATTTTTATCAGTTAGAGCATTTTAATATATGTAATAACGTACCTTTTGTATAATGGACCAGTGAGTTAATAAGTTTAGCAAACTTAAACGGTATAGTGAAAACAAGTGTGAAATAAAGCATTTAGTTAAATTTATTAGACTCGAAACCAGGTGATCTATTTATGAGCAGGTTGAAAAAACCCTTAATAAGGTTTTGGAGGACCGAACTCTTATATGTTGCAAAATATTGAGAAGACTTGTGGATAGGGGTGAAAGGCCAATCAAACTTGGATATAGCTAGTTTTCTACGAAATCTATGTAAGTAGAGTTTTTTTTTTTTTGAATTATAATTTATTTTTAAAGGTAAAGCACTGAATAATTGAGGGGGATTGTATCCTACTGATATTAATTAAACTCAGAATTTTAAAACAAAAATAAAGAAAAAAAAAACAGACTATAGGCGCAAAGGTTTATTTGTCGAGAGGGAAACAGCCCAGATTATAAGCTAAGGTCTTTAAATTATGTTTAGTAATTTTAAAAATAAAAAGAATTTTTATTTTAGGAAATAGGCTTAGAAGCAGCCATTTTTTAAAGAAAGCGTCACAGCTCACTAAAAATTTTTTTAATTCTTTTAATTTTATTAATGTAAGAGTTTAAACATGAATTAAGTTTTTAATAATAATATAAAATTTATATTTAAAAAAGTATTACCGAAGCTATAAGTATAAGGAACAATTTTTTACGGTAGTAGAATATTTTATTTTTTTTCATAAAAATTGAAAAATTTTTAAAAAAGTGATAAAATAAAAGAAAGAATGCTGGTATGAGTAGTTTAAAAAAAATTAAAAATTTTTCACCGAAAACCCAAGGGTTTCTTTTTAAAAATAAATATTTTAGAAGTTTAGTTAAGCGGCCCCTAAAATTATTTAATGAAAATTATATATTAATGGGAAAATAAGTTAATAGTCTTGTCTTATTAAACTTTTAGTTAATTTATCTAGAAAAAACTAAGTTTTTAATTAAAAAGGAGTTTAACTTTTTAAATTAAAACCGTACTTAAAACCAACACAGGTGGGTGTGTAGAGAATACTAAGGTGTAGAGATAACAATATTGAAGGAACTCGGCAAATTAGTCCTGTAACTTAGGGAGAAGGGATAAAATAGGGGGTAGCGACTGTTTATTAAAAACACAGGATTCTGCTAAATTGTAAAATGATGTATAGGATCTGACATCTGCCCGGTGCTGTTAAATTAAGATTATAAAATTATAATGTTTTATTTTTAAGTCACAGTAAACGGCAGCGGTAACCATAACCGTTCTAAGGTAGCGAAATTCTTTGTCGGGTAAGTTCCGACCTGCATGAATGATGTAACGACTTCCCCACTGTCTCCAGTATTGGCTCGATGAAATTGAATTTTTTGTTAAGATGCAAAGTAATAATGATTAGACGGAAAGACCCCGTGCACCTTTACTACAATTTTAAAATGTTATGTAGTTTGAATTATGCAGGATTATAAAATAGTTTATGATACCTTAAACTAAATAATTTAGTTTAATTGTTGAAACTTTTTTGAGACATTTTTTTATTTAAACAGAAATAACTAATTTTATAGAAAGAAATTTTATGATGGGTAGTTTGGCTGGGGTGGTCAACTTCTAAAAAGTAACGAAGTTGCGCAAAAGGTGATTTAATAATTATGGTTATTTATAATTTGTTTTATTTATAGTGTAATTAAACGTATTAGTTCAAAAATTACTTAACTGTGAGATTGGCGGATCAATCAGAGATTTATGTCGGTTAAAGCGATCCAATAATTTTATGTGGACAAGTTATTGCTAACGGATAAAAGGTACGCCGGGGATAACAGGCTAATAAACCTTTAGAGATCATATTAACGGGTTTGTTTGGCACCTCGATGTCGACTCATCACATCCTAAAGCTGAAGAGGGTTTTAAGGGTTAGGCTGTTCGCCTATTAAAGTGGTACGTGAGTTGGGTTTAGAACGTTGTGAAACAGTTCGGTTCCTATCTGTCATTATAAAGAAGATTGAAAAAATGTTTTACTCGTACGAAAGGATCGTAAAGCGCTTACCTCTGGTGTATTAATTATAATATATAAAATTTTTTTATAATAATTTAATTTTTATAAATATATTTTTTATATTTTGTATTGTTAAGTAGCTAAGTAATAAAAATAGAATTACTTGATGGTTATAAGTAAGAAAATTATTTTAAGAATATCTTTATTTTACAGCAGAATATTACTGCTATTTATTTTTTCGGCTGTTGTCTTTTTTAAGTTTTATTTCAAGCTTTAAAGATAATTAAGTTCGATTTTTTATTAAATTTTATTTTTTAATGTTTTTAATTTTTTTTTTTTTAGGAAAATTAGGTTTTTAGTAAGTATAAAAAAGGTAAATAAATATAAATATATATATATATATATATAATTTATATTATAAATTTGTAATGGTAAAAATGAAACGTAATATTATTATTAATAATGGCAAAAATGCTATTACCGGCGCGGAAAGTCGGGATTTAAACCAAAGAAGCTTAAAAGACTATGGCTTATTAAAGAAAAGTTTTTTTAATTTTAACTTTAATAAGGATCTAGATACTGGGGTAGTTGTTTCTGTAATAGATGGAGTAGTTTCTATAAAAGGTCTACGCAATGCAAAATTAGGTGAGTTATTAAAATTTCAAAGTTTAAGTAGGGGCAAAATTATTAAGGGCATGGCGTTGAATTTAAATTTAGGTAGCGTAGACGCTGTTTTATTTGATGAGGAACGTTATATACTTCCTGGCGATATTGTGGAAGGTTCTAGCAAAGTAATTAGTGTTTTGAGGGGTAAAAACCTTTTAGGTAGAATTGTAAATGCTTTAGGTGAAGCAGTTGACGGTAAGGGACCTATAATTGGGGAAGAAGAAGTTCCGATTGAAATAAAAGCTCCAGGTGTTGTAGCTAGGGAACCAATAAGAGAGTCTATGTTAACGGGTATAAAAGCAGTGGATAGCTTGCTTCCTTTAGGTAGAGGCCAGCGAGAGCTTATAATTGGAGATCGAAAAGTGGGTAAAACATCTATAGCGTTAGATACAATTTTAAACCAAAAAGAAGAAAATAAAAAAAATCCTTCTAGAGCTATGCATTGTATTTATGTATCTATTGGACAAAAAAGATCTTCAGTTAAACAATTTGCTAAAGTTTTAGAGAGATATGATGCACTAAATTATTCTATTATTGTTGCAGCATCTGCATCAGAAGCAGCTCCTTTACAATTTTTAGCACCATTTACAGCATGTGCAATTGCGGAGTATTTTCGAGATAATGCAATGCATGCCTTAATAGTTTATGATGATCTTAGTAAGCAAGCTATAGCATTTAGACAAATGTCTTTATTATTAAGACGTCCACCAGGTAGGGAAGCGTACCCTGGTGATGTATTTTATTTGCATTCACGTTTATTGGAAAGAGCCGCTAATCTAAATTCAGGTGGATCTTTAACAGCATTACCTATTATTGAAACACAAGAAAGTGACGTTTCTGCCTATATTGCTACTAACGTAATTTCTATTACAGATGGTCAAATTTTTTTAGATGCAACTTTATTTATGGATGGGATAAAACCCGCGATAAGTGCAGGTTTGTCTGTTAGTCGAGTGGGTGCTGCAGCACAATGTCTTGCAATGCGAAAGTTGGCTGGACCTTTAAAATTAGAATTAGCGCAGTATAGAGAAGTTTTAGGTTTTCAGAAATTTGGTTCTGATTTGGATTCAGCTACAATGGCAATATTAAAAAGGGGGGAACTGTTAGTTTCAGTGTTAAATCAAGATAGAAATTCGCCAGTTTTAATTCAAGATCAAATCTTGTATTTGTTTTCTGCTAGAGCTGGTTATTTAAATGATATTGATCCAAAGGATGTACCTGATTTTTTAAAACGTTTATCTATTTTTACTAAAAATTCAGTTTTATTTTCAGTGCATTCTTCATCATTGGAAAATAATGATTATTTTAAAAAATACAAATTTAAATTTTTAAACTTTTTTTTAAATTATTTTAAAAAAATAGTTTTAAAAAATACTAATAATTCAAAATTATGATAAATTATAATAAATTATTACAGTGGTTTGGTTCAACTAATCATAAAGACATTGGGACACTTTATTTAATATTTGGTGGTTTTTCTGGTATTTTAGGAACTATTTTTTCTCTAGTTATTAGAGCAGAGTTAGTTGCTCCTGGGCCTCAATTTTTATCAACTAATTATCAGTTATTTAATGTTATTGTTACAGCTCATGCTTTTTTAATGATTTTTTTTTTTGTTATGCCAGTTATGATTGGGGGTTTTGGTAATTGATTTGTACCTTTATTAATAGGCGCTCCTGATATGGCATTCCCAAGATTGAACAATATTAGTTTTTGGTTATTACCTCCGTCGTTAATATTATTATTATTATCGTCGTTAGTGGAAGCAGGGGCAGGTACAGGGTGAACTGTTTATCCACCTTTAGCTGGAATTGAGACACATTCGGGGGGTTCCGTAGATTTAGCAATTTTTAGTTTACATTTAGCTGGTATTTCTTCTCTTTTAGGTGTAATAAATTTTATTACAACAATTATTAATATGCGAGTTAGTAATCTTCATATGCATAGAATCCCGTTATTTGTTTGATCTGTACTTATTACTGCAGTATTGTTATTACTTTCCTTACCTGTTTTAGCTGGAGGTATTACTATGCTATTAACTGATAGAAATTTTAATACGACTTTTTTTAATCCAGCTGGTGGGGGTGATCCTATATTATATCAACATTTATTTTGATTTTTTGGGCATCCAGAAGTTTATATTTTAATTTTACCGGCGTTTGGTATAGTAAGCCAAGTAGTGGAATTATTTTCAAGAAAATCAGTTTTTGGTTATATTGGTATGGTTTATGCGATGTTATCTATTGGAATTTTAGGTTTTATTGTGTGAGCACATCATATGTATACTGTTGGTATGGACGTGGATACGCGTGCTTATTTTACTGCAGCTACAATGATAATAGCAGTTCCAACAGGTATAAAAATTTTTAGTTGAGTAGCAACTCTTTGGGGTGGTTTTATTAGGCTGGAAATCCCTATTTATTTTGTTTTAGGTTTTTTAATTTTATTTACTATTGGAGGTTTAACCGGTGTTGTTTTAGCTAATGCGGGTATAGACGTTGTTTTACACGATACCTATTACGTTGTTGCTCATTTTCATTACGTATTGTCAATGGGGGCTGTTTTTGGTTTTTTTGCTGGATTTTATTATTGATTTTGAAAAATTTCTGGGTATATTTATAATACTAGTTTTGCAAAACTTCATTTCTGATCTATGTTTGTCGGAGTTAATTTAACATTTTTTCCTATGCATTTTACTGGGTTGGCAGGATTACCAAGACGAATACCCGATTATCCAGATATTTATACAGATTGAAATATTGTTTCATCTTTAGGTTCCATAATATCTTTTGCATCTGTACTAGTTTTTTTTTATATACTTTATATTGCGTTTACAGGAAAAAATGGAGGGTATAGTGATTTAGATTTTACTATATTTAAATTAATAAAGGAGTTCCCTGCTAGTAAAAATGAAAAGTATATTGCAACGGTAAAAAAGATGGAATCTTATTTTTCTTCAATAGTAAAATTTGAAAGGATGTTGTGGGTTGTATCATGCATATTTATTTATCTTATTTTTATAATTTTTTGAGATACTTTTTTTTATATATTAGCAGATTCTACTTTTATTGATCGTTTTGCTTTTAGTTTACAAGACCCTCAAACGCCGATAGCCAAAGGTATAATAGATTTATATGATTATATTATGGTATTTCTTACTTTAATATTTATTTTAGTATGTTTTACATTATTTTCTGCAGTATCGCATTTTTATTTGCCACAAAATTTATCATTTAATGTTTTAGAAAATTTTACTAAAAAAAATTTTAATATAGAAGGTTCTAAAGAAAATTTAAATATTTCGCTTGGAAGGTCTAATATTATACCGGTTATAAAAAATTTAGAAAAAAAATGAATAAATGGTTTTCATAAAATAAAACATAATTTTTTATTGGAATTCGCTTGAACTTTAGGGCCTGCTATTATTTTATTTTTTATAGCAGTTCCTTCTTTTGCTTTACTTTATTCAATGGACGAAATAGTTTCTCCTGCTTTTACTTTAAGAGTTATTGGTCAACAGTGATTTTGAAGTTATGAGATAGCTGGGGTTGAAATGGATAGTCAAATGGTTGTAGAGGAATTTTTAGAATTTGGGGAACCTCGGTTGTTGCAAGTAGATAATATTATATATTTACCTGTTGGTCTACATATAAAAGTACTTGTTCTTGCAGATGATGTGATTCATAGTTGAGCAGTACCTGCATTAGGTGTTAAAATAGACGCGGTACCAGGAAGGATAAATCAAACTTATTTATATATTAAAGAAGCGGGGCTATATTATGGTCAATGTAGTGAAATTTGCGGTATAGGTCATGGGTTCATGCCAATTATATTAGGAGGTTACAAATTAGAATTATAAAAATGATGATGAAATTTAAAAATATTTTAATATTAAAAATACTGTTGCTATTATTAACATTAATTACTTTATTCAATTCCTTCCATATGGGTGAAGCAAATTTTTATTGTGTAGTGCCAGAAGATATAGAATTACCGGATAATCCTGAGGATGTGGAAATAATACCGGAGTTAAAAGATTTTATGGATATACATCCAATTAAAACGTATATTCCTGTTACCTTAACAAGTCATACTAATTTTATTCTTGAAGATAGAAAAGCTCCTTCTTCTTGAAAACACTGGGCACTCTACTGATTATACCAGGACTATGCTTATATAGATTTATATGATACACCTGTGCGTCAAGAAATGAGATATATAGATGAACAAGTAAATCGTGTTGCTCATACTCCGTCTATTATAGAATGTACTATAGGAGAGGAGCTGCAATCGCGTTATGGTATTACACGCGAAGATTTTTATAATATGTCTTCGAAGGATCGTAGGTCATATGGAATTTTGGTAATTCATAATATGACACAAAATCATATTGTAGTAGGGTATGACATTTTATGAGATAATGAGGAACAGGATCATGATCATGATTTATATACTTTTATATATAAAACGCGTGGCCCTGGTTCTAAAGGTTATAGTATGTCTTGTTTGGTTATAAAGACGCAGTGAGATCTTGATAGTACTTTTAACTCTACTGGGTGGCATTATTATTTAAAGAGGTGATATCCTACTATTTATACTTTTAGAACTTATTTTGCTAATAGTAATTTTGTTTTTAGAGCTCAATCAAGGCCTGAAATTCTTTTTAGAGGAAAAGAGTTGCATTTGTTTGAAACAAGTTATGATTATTTATTACCCGATAAGAAATATAAGCAATATTGAATAGAAAGAGCACACCCTCCTGGCTATGATTATTTAGTAAAAGTTCTTTTTGATGTAACGGCATTACCTGCTTGTAAAAAAAAAGGTTTAGATTTTAAAGAATTTTCTGATAAAATGAATAATACTTATTTAGTTTTTAAACGTGGTTATTATTTTTTAGAACAAAACGAGGGTTCTTATGAACTTATTCGTAGACAGGGAAAACTTCCTGTAGAGGAAAAATTTGACACTATGTCTTTGTTTGAATATTTAAAAAAAGGGCAAAAAGGGCTTACCATGAAAAAACTTTATGAGTATAATGAGGAAGAAATGAGTGATCTACTTTTGCATTCGTCTGTAAATGGTATTTCAAATCATTTTATGGAATCTGCACAAATGATACGTAGAATAAATTTGATTGAACCTAAAAGAGAAAAGCATTTAAAAGGTTTACATTCTATGAATGCTACTACTGAAGACCTTAGTGAAGGAAATTGTATTATTTACGTGGAATTTACAGTTCTTGTAAAAACAGCAGTTAATGTAACCCGTGATCAAATTTATGGATATTAAAATTTTTTTGAAATAAAAAAATTTTGGCTAAGGAGGAGAGTGGTTCTCGTTGGGTTCATGTTCCAGAGATTGTAGGTTCGATTCCTACCCTTAGCAAATTAGTTAATTTTGTAGTTTTAGTAAAAAAATAATAAAGTATATGCAAAATTTAATAAAATTTTTATAAAATATAAAAATTAAAAATGTATACAAAACATTATGAAAATTATTTTGATTGATATACTAGAGCAAACGAACAAAAACATACATATCATATTGTAACACCTAGTCCTTGACCAATTAGCGGTGCAGCGGGGGCTTTATCTTTAACAATAGGTGGTGTACTTTATTTTCATAATTTTAAATTAGGAGGTAGTATGGTTTTATTAGGTTTATTAATAATTTTACTTGTAATGTATGTCTGATGAAGAGATACACAAAGGGAGGGTACATGATTAGGTTCTCATACTTTATTTGTTAGAAATGGGTTAAAAATTGGTATTATATTATTTATTTTATCTGAAATATTATTTTTTTCAGCATTTTTTTGAGCATTTTTTCATTCAAGTTTAGCACCTACTGTGCAGATAGGGTCTACATGGCCTCCTAAAGGAATAATTCCTTTAGATCCTTATGGCGTTCCATTATTAAATACTTTAATATTATTATTATCTGGTATTACATTAACTTTTGCGCATCATGCTTTACGTATGAATGAGGTTTTTTACCAAATTATAGGTTTATGAATTACAATTATATTAGCTGTTGAGTTTACTATTTATCAGGGAATGGAATACATTAATGCTCCTTTTTCGATTTCGGATGGTGTTTATGGTGCGACTTTTTTTATGTCAACTGGGTTTCATGGTTTTCATGTTATAATTGGAACTATACTTTTAATTGTTTGTTCCATTAGAATGTTTTTAGGTCATTTTACACCAACACACCATGTAGGTTACGAAATAGCTATATGATATTGACATTTTGTAGATGGTGTTTGATTATTCCTGTTTATTGTAGTTTATTGTTGAGGATTTGGTTTTTAAATTGTGTATAGCTCAATGGCAGAGCAGCTGTCTTTTAAACAGAAGGTTTTGAGTTCGAATCTCAATGCACCCAAAGAATTTATATGAGTGGATATTTAAAATTTTTGAATTTTGTAAATTTTTACAAATTTAATATTATTGAGTTTGATTCTGGCTTTGAATGAATGCTAGTAACATGCTTTACACATGCGAATTAAAAAAAAAATTATTATATATTTTTTTATGGTGGCCGGGTGTATAAAAAATAAGAATTAAATTAAATTTATAACATAGAAAATATGTGAAAAACATTTATGGGATTTAAATAATCTTATTTAGTATTAGGTAGTTGGTAGTTTAATAGGCATACCAAGCCAGTAATGCTTAGTTGGTTTGAGAGAATGATCAACCACATTGGGATTGGAAGGGCCCAACTCTCCATGAGAGCTGCAGTGAGGAATATTGAACAATGAGCGAAAGCTTGATTCAGCAAATGTTACATGAGTGAAGAAGATTGATATTGTAAAATTCTTTCGCTAAAGATGATAATGACGGTATTTAGAAAAGAAGTCCTGACTAACTTCGTGCCAGCAGTCGCGGTAATACGGAGAGGGCAAGCATTATTCATATTGACTGGGTGTAAAGGGTGTGTAGGCGGTTTGAAAAGTTTTTAAGTAAATATTAATAATTAAAATTAAGATTCTTTTTTAAACTTTTTTACTAGAGTTTGTTAGGAGATAGTAGTATTTTAGGAGTAAAGGTGAAATTTTATGATATCTAGGAGACTGCCTATAGGCGGAGGCAACTATCTATAACCTTCTGACGCTGAGACACAAAAGCATGGGTATCGAACAGGATTAGAGACCCTGGTAGTCCATGCCCTGACCAATGAGTATTATACGAATAAAATCTTTGTATATGTTAACGCTAAAATACTCCACCTGAGTACTACGACCGCAAGGTTAAAACTTAAAGAAATTGACGGGAAATTATATCAGCGGTGGAATATGTGGTTTAATTTGATATAACGCAATGAATCTTACCAATTCTGAAAAAAGATTTTTTAAAAAAAGTAATTTTTTTTAATTAATTTAATTAATTTTTAATTTAATTTTTATCTTTTACAGGTGCTGCATGGCTGTCGACAGTTCGTGTTTAAATATGTTTTATTAATTTTTTTAACGAACGAAACCCTGTTTTTTATTTTTAAATATTTGTTTATATAAAAAGATATAGCGAAAGCTGTAAGGAAGCAAAGGAGGACGTCAAGTCATAATGGCCCTAATGGATTGGGCTACACACGTATTACAAAGGTAATCACAAAAAGTAACTATAATGTGAATTAGAGTTAATCTTTAAAAATTACCATAATTTGGATTGTTTTTTGTAACTCAAAAACATGAAGGTGAAATCGCTAGTAATCGCGTTTAGAATAACGCGGTGAATACGTTATTAGTTTTTGTACACACCGCCCGTCACGCCATGGGATTTAGCGGTTATAGAAATATTAAAATTGTAATTGTAAAATTTTGTATAACTTTAAAAATGATAAATTAATTTCATTTATTAAAAGATAGTTTTTATTATACTATTTTAAATAAATAATTTAATACGATTTTTATAAATATTTTATAATGGTTATAAATTTTATTATGACATTTCAGCTGGAGACTGGGGTGAAGTCGTAACAAGGTAGCTGTAGGGGAATCTGTAGCTGGACTAAAAATAACAAATTGAATTAATGTTTATATTTTTTGAAAATTTATTTAACCAATTTTATACTAATATTTATTATAATTATTCATTTTTTAAATTATGTTGTGATATAAATTCTTTTAATTTAATATTTATTTATTTTATTTATATTGTGCAGAAAGTTCTTTATACAATTTTTGGTTTAATAGAGTTATTATTATTATTATATAAACTTTATTTTAAATATCAAGTCGAAATATTGTTCAGTGCACCATTTATAAGTTTTATTATTATTCAATTATTTTGTAAAAAAAATGAAATTAAAAAAATTAAAAAAATTAGTTTAGTGTTTTCTTGGTTTATTCTTATTCATTCAATAAATGTTACTTTTAATTTATTTATTAAAAATAAACCTTTATTGAATGAAGATACAATTAATTTTAGTTTTAAGTATTTAAATTATTATTATAATTTATTTGATGGAATAGATTATATAGTTCTTTTATTTGATACTAATTTAATATTTATTATTTTAGTTAGTTTAATTACGTTTAGTTGCATTTTAATTTCTTGGTCTAGAGAAGTTTATCATTATAAATTATTAGTTAGTATATTTTTTTTATTAGAATTTTTTGCAATTCAGTTTTTTAGTGTTTATAATTTATTTTTTGTTTATGTGTATTTTGAGGCAACAATAATTCCAACTTTAATATTAATTGGTGTTTGAGGAAGTAGGCTTAGAAAAAATATTGCATTTTATTATATTTATTTTATAACAGGATTTGGTTCTATTTTGATGTTATTAGGAATTTTAATTTTATATAATAAATTAGGTACTCTTAATACTTTGGAGTTAGCTAATTTAATTCTTAATGAAAAATTGGAAGCAGTGTATAAACATCTAGTTTGAATTTTGTTAACATTATGTTTTATAATTAAATTGCCTGGATTTTTATTTTATAATTGATTATTGGAAGCGCATGTCGAAGCACCAATTGAAGGTTCAGTTATATTGTCTGGGTATATATTAAAATATGCAATTTGAGGCCTTGTTGGTCATGTTTTTTTGATTTTTCCTTTTATAAGTAATTTTTATTCCCCGTATTTAATAATAATAGCTATGTGTTCCATTATATATTCTACGCTATCAGCAATCCGAACTCATGATTTTAAAAAGTGCGTTGCTTATACTTCTATTGCACATATGTCTTTAGCTCTTTTTGGTTTAGTTGTTCATTCATCTTTAGGTGTAAAGGGGTGTTTAATTTTGTCATTTAGTCATTCAATTACTTCTCCAGGTTTATTTATTTTAGCAGGAATACTATATGAAAAATATGGGTTGCGCGATATACGTTATTTAGGTAATATCGTTTTATTTCCATTTTCTTTATATTTTTTTTTATTGTCCTTAAGTAATATAGGTTTTCCAGGTACTATAAATTTTTTAGGTGAAGTTTTAATTTTTTGTTCTTTAGGCGAACTTCAATCGGTTTCTTCTTATATTGCAATATTAATTAGTATTTTTTTTGGAGCAGTTTTTGGGATTTGAATATTAACACGAATAAATTTTACATTTTCAAATAATAAACAGTTTTCTGATATCTCTTTTAAAGAGCATAGTGTACTTTTTTTATATTGTATTATTGTTATTTGGTTTGGTATTCATTTTTTACCATTAAGTTCTTTTATAAACGACATTAGTTCTTTTTATTCTGTAATAAGAAATAATTTTTTATTTTAATATTTTTAAATTTTAATGTATACTTTTAAAAGAAATCAATATAGTTTTTATAAATTTTTACGTAATTTTAATATAATAAGTAATGCAATTCAATACAAATGAATTAATTTTATTACGTGTGCTTTAATTTTTATTATTTTTTTATTTTATAATTTTGATATTTCAAAAATAAATTCTTATAATAATATTATTTTTTTTGATACTTCAACAAAAGTAAATTTTGTATATGAATCTTTGTTAAAATCAAATATATTTTACGAATTTTTTTTATTAAAAAAGAATGCTCCTTATGAATTTTTTATAGTAGAAATTTCAATTTTAAATAATATTAAAGCAGCTACTTATATTAGTTTATTTGAAATTTTTTTTATATTTATATTTTTAATTTTTATAGTTTTTATAATTTTTTATTCTACGTATAGTATTAATAATAATAAAAATTTTTTAATTATTTGTCAATTTATTTTAAATAATATAATAATTATATATTTCCTTCTTTTATTGTCTTATGTAAATTTACAATTAAGTGATAATGTCTTTAATTATCATTTTGGGAATTATACATTTTATCAAAGTTATAATTATACAAAATCACAAAATTTTTTTAAAATTATTATTGTATTTATTAATATTATATTTTTATATGTTTTAAAAAATTTTGTTAAGAAAAAAAATATAAAAAATTTTGAATTTATATTATTTTTACCTTTTATAAGTTTTGGAATAATTTTTTTATTAAATTCAAATGATTTTATTATTTTTTATATTGCAACGGAAATATTAGCATTATCTTTATATTCTTGAATAGGTACTTTTCGTGAATCAAAATTTGCAACGGAAGCTGCTATAAAATATTTTATAATGGGATCTTTTTCTTCAGGCCTTTTAATTTTTGGTATATCTTTTATTTACGGGTTTACAGGGTCTTTAAATTTTTTTGATATAAATGTATATTTAAATTATTTTTGTTCTTTCTTTACTATTAATAAAAATGATATTGTTCCTATTTTTTACAATTTAAATGAAAAAATTTTTATTTTTTCAATAATTCTTATTTTAGTAGCATTTATTTTTAAAGTTGGGGCAGCGCCTTTTCATTTATGAGTTGCAGATGTATACGGGGGTTCTTCTTTAATTGTTACTATGTTTTTAAGTATAATTCCAAAACTCGTTTATTCTTTTATTATTATGAAGTTATTTTTAAGTTTATTTTTAAATTATTTAACAGTATTAGAATTTTTGTTTTTAGGTGTTGGCCTTAGTTCTATGTTACTTGGTTTAATGGGAGCTTTTTATCAAATCAAATTTAAAAGATTAATAGCCTATAGTGCAATTTTTAATGGAGGTTTAATATTTTTGGGCATATTATCAGCTAATGAATTCGTTGTTGTTTTATTTCTTATAATTTATTCAATTCTTCTTTTAAACGTATTTATTACGTTAATATTTTTGTGAAATAAGGAAACAAATTCTCCGTTAAATAAAATAACTAATTTTTCAAATTTAATAAATAATAATTTAATTATTTCAATAGTTATAGGGTTTTCTTTGTTATCCATGGCAGGATTACCTCCCTTAATTGGTTTTTTTAGTAAATTTATAATTTTAAATAATCTTTTTTATAATAATTATTTATTATCAGGCATTTTATTTGGTTTATTAAGTATTATTGGATCGTTTTATTATTTACGTTTATTAAAAATTATATTTTTTGATAAAAATTCTTTTTTTATATTAATTTTAAATAGTGATTTTATACTAGCGTTTTTAATAGCTTTTACTTTTTTATTAAATATTTTTTCTATTTTTTTTATTACGAAATTTAATAATATTATTTTATATTTAATTTTTTAATATGAAGATAATAAAAGATAATGTTTATTTTAAAAAATTTAAATTTTTAAATCTTAATTTAAAAAAAATGCTTTTATTGGGAAATCATTTAAATTATTACAAGCGTTCAAATGTATTTTTTAATGAGTATATTTTAAATTTAAATTTTAGTAAATCTAAAACATTAAATATTGATTTAATTAATAAAAATGTATTAATTAGTTTAAATTTTATGTATAGTTCATTAATTAATGGTGCCCGTTTATTAACTATTTATGATCCCCTTTCTGATGAAAAAATAAAAATAGAAAGTATTAAATTATTTTTTATTAAACAATTTTTTTTTAATAATACAAATAAATTATTTATACAAAAGTTTAAAAACGGATTATTAACAAATTATGAAAAATTACAAAATCGTTGAAATTCTGAAAATTGTATTGCATTAACAACACTTGAAAAAAAATTTTTATTCAATAAACGTTTAGTTAATAAAACTTTTAAATGAGGGTTAAAAACAGAAGGTTTGATTTTTTTCCCAGATTTAATTTTTATTGATCAGATGTGAGATGATAGGTATATTAATGGATTAAACGTTGAAATTTCAAAACTTAAAATACCATATATAGCTTTAAGTAGTTTTAATTATCAAAATCATATTAATGATATTTATTATGTTCCAAATTCTCAATTAACTACAAAAAGTTTAATTTATTTTTGAATTATTTTTGTTAGGTTAGTTTTTAAAAGTTTACTTTTTAGAAAAAATAGATTTAAAATAAAAAGTTTAAATTCAAAAATAGTTTTTAAAGAAAATTTATTTAATTTAATTTTAAATAAACAGAGGAAAAAAGCTTCAATTTTTAATTGAAGTAAATTTTATGAAGGCCATAAAAAGTATGGATCTCTTAGAGCATGAAAAGGTAAACGTGTTTTATTTAGACGTTATTACAAAAAAGTAACATATAGTATTGCTAAAATGATACAAATATTTGATGAAAAAAATTTTGCTATATTAAATAATTTTCCAAAAGCAAAACAAATAATTACATTGAAAAAAATAAATAAAACTTTATTTAAATTTAAAAAATTTTCAAGAACAAAAAGAAGTGCAGCTCTTAAATGGCGTTGAAGGTGATTTGAAAAATTTGGATTAAAAAATCGCAGTAAAAAGCATAATCAACAAAAAAATAGGATTAAACAACATTTAAATAAATTTAAAAATAAAAAATTTCTTTTTAAATTTTTTGAAAATCCATTAATTACTAAAAAAAATAAAAAAATTATTTTTAATTTATTAATTACTTACATATTATTTGGTTCTTTACAAGAATTAAAAAACAATAAAAAAATGAATAAAAAACTTAATAATATTTTACGTTTTATAGTATGATCAAATCAAAAAAACAAAAAGCAATAAATATATTAAATACAGATATTTGGGGTTTTATTATATCAAAAAAAATAATTACCCAAAGCCCCGCTTTAGTAAAAAAAAAATTACAGAAGGGATTTAAAAATATAAATTTAATTGAATTACATGCTTTTTTAATAAGAAAGTATACCAGTTCTATAAAAAAAAAAACATATAGAACAAAAAGGTTAGTAACCTATAATTCTTCAAGAATTTGAAATTTATTTAAAAAATTTTATATTTATAAATATTATGATAATAGTTATAAATATAAAAAAAAAACATTTAAAAAAAATAAATATTTTAAACATAAATTTAAATTAAAAAAAAAATATACATATACTGAAGTAATAAAATTATTAGACAAAAAGCATAATAATAAATATAAAAAAATTAATCTTTTTAAAAAGAAAAAAAGGAAAGAAAATAAAAAAAAACAAAAAATTTTAAAATTTTTAAAGAAAAAAACTTTTTATACAAATAAAAGATATAATTTAAAATCTTATATTTGAGCAATAAAATCTAAAAAAATTATTATATATGAAAAACTTAAAAATATAAAAATAAAAAATTGATTTATACAAACAAAAACAGAATGAAATTGAAAAATTATAAAACTATTATGGAATGTAAAAAAAAATTATACCAGTTATATTTCATTTAAAAGAAAGGATTTAATAATTATTAATAACAAATTACAAATTATTAAATGGCCAATGAATTCTTTTATATCATTAAAAAACTACGAATTTAAAAAAAAATCATATAATAAAAATTTTACTTTTTTAAAACATAAAAAAAGAATTTTAGGCCAATCATTCTTCGCGAAATATTTTTTTAAAACAAAAAAAATAAAAATGACAAAAAAAAAATATCAGCACAAAAAAAAAGAAGAAAGGAAAATAATACGTGATAAATTTTCTGAAATTTTTTTTTCAACTGATATTTCAAAGTATAAAAAATATAAAAATAAAAATACTTTAAAAGATAGATGATTTTTAAAACTTATTTTTTTTAAAAATTTTTATTTTCTAAAAAATAAAAAAATAATAAAAAATATTTTTCAAAATTATCAAAAAAATAAAAAATTAAATTTAAGGTCTTTTTTATTAAATTTAGAATCTCAAATTAATATCTTCCTATACCGTACTAACCTCTTTAACTCATTATATTTTATAAAACAATTAGTAACTCATGGTTATATATATTTAGATGGGAAAAAAATTTTAAATAAAAATGCAAAAACAAAATTAAATAAAATTATTACAATAGGAGCAAAATCACAAAAACAAAAAAGAAGATGGTTTTTTTCAATAATTCTTAATAAAATGTATTTTAATAATATATTATTAAATTATCCAAAATATTTAGAAATTAATTATAAACTTTTAAAGGGTACATTTATACGAAAACCTTATGAGCATGAATTATACTATTTAAATAATATTGAAAATTCATTTAAAAATAATTTTTTTTTTTAATTAGATAGCTCAGTAGGAAGAGCGTTAGCCTGAAAAGCTAAAGGTCGATGGTTCGAACCCATCTCTAATCATATTATATATATATATATATATTTATAAATATGAAGTAGTTTAATAGGAAAAACATCAACCTTCAAAGTTGAATTTAGAGGTTCAAGTCCTTTCTTCCTCGAAAATAAATTTTATGTTTCATCCTGTAACTCAGTGGTAGAGTACCCCACTGATAATGGGGAAGTCGGCAGTTCGATCCTGCCCAGGTGTAATTTCACTTATTAAACTTTTTTATGAAAAATAATTATAAAAAAATAATTCAATTAAAATTAAATACTACAAAAAAAAATATAAATATTAATGTCATACTAAATCAATTTAATATTAATCCTGAGGAATTTAAAATAAAGTTTACTGAAATTTCAAATTTTATAAAAAAAAATTTACTTATAGATATCAATTTAATAATATTTAAAAATAATTCATTTGAAATTAAATTAAAAGAACTTAATTGAAAAATATTATTAAAAATTATAGAAAAAAATAATATTAGTTTATTAGAAATTTTTAAAATTATATTATTAAAAAAAAATAAAGTAAAAATAACAAAATTAAAATTAAATCAATTAAGAAATAAAATAAAATGTTATTAAATAATAAATATTTAATCTTTTTAAAAAATAATAAAAATTTAATAAAACAAACATTTTTTCTAAAAAAAAACTTATATAATAATTATTTAAAATTAAAACATTGTAATTATTTAAAAATTAATAATAAAATAAACTTACAAATGTACATAAATATCTTTTCAAATTGAACTCTAAAAAATAATAAATTTATTAAAAATTTATTATTTATAATTTTTAATAATTAAATCATGAAAAAATTATTAAAAATTAATATATTTATAAAAAAAAATAAAATAAACATTAGCAATAATAAATTTTTATATAAAAATTCAAAAAATTTTGAAAATATAATTACAAGATTTAAAAAAACATTTTTAAAAAAAGGAAAATCTTTATTATTAAATAAATATATAAACTTTTGTATAAAAATTTTAAAAAAAAAAATGAAAAATCCATGAATACTTATTTTTATCCTTTCAAAAAAAATAAAAATAAATATACATTATACTACTAAAAGAATAGGCTCCGATACATTAATAATACCTAAAAATTTAGATACTAATAAAAATATAAAATTAGGTTTTAGGTTATTTTTTCATACAGCAAAGTTAAATAAAGAAAAAAATTTAAAATTGCGCTTATTAAATGAATTTATAAATACATTACAAACTGAATCTGAAACAATAAAGTTAAAAAAAAATTTATATAAAATTTTATTAAAAAATAAATCATTAATAAGGCGCTATTCAAAATATTAAAATGGAAAAATTATTTATAACACAATACAAAGCTATAAAATATTTAACTCAAAAAAAAAAAAAAATAAATGGACGAAATAATAAAGGTCAAATCAGTATTTTTGGAAGAGGAGGCGGTAATAAAAAAAAATATAGATTAATAGATTTTAATAAATTTATATGAAATATTCCTGGCATAATTTTAAGAATAGAAAGTGATCCAAATAGAACATCCCTTATATCTTTAATTTCTTATACTAATGGTATAATAAATTATTCTTTAAATATAAAAGGGACTTACACTGGTGATTACATAATAAATCAAAGTCAAGAAAAAAATTTACTAGGTTTTACAAGTTATATAAAAGACATAAATTTAAATACAAAAATTTCACAAATTGAATATAATTTTTTATCCAAAATGCAATATTGCAGAGCTGCTGGAAGTTATGCAATAATAATAAAAAAAGGAAAGAAAAATTCTTTATTAAAATTAAACGTCAAAAAACATAAAATCTTTCAAATTTGGAGCATAGCAGTTATAGGACAAATTTCAAATCTAAAGCATAAGTTGAAAAAATATAAAAACGCCGGACATAGGTCCGCAATGGGATTTAAACCTAAAGTAAGAGGTGTTGCTATGAATCCAATAGACCATCCCCACGGCGGTGGTGAAGGAAAAAGTTCTGGAGGACGTCCATCAGTTACTCCGTGAGGAAAAATTACAAAAGGAAAGAAAACACAAAAAAAATGAAAAAAGGATGTCTATCATAAAAATATTAAAAAAATTTAAAAACAAAAAAAAAGTCATACTTTTTAACAAAACTACATACTTGAATTCATTTTTTTTAAATAAAAAAATAAAAATTTATAATGGTAAATGTTTCAATAATTTATTTATTATAAAAAATAAACTGTTTAACCCCGTAGGGGAATTTTTATTAACTAGAAAATCTCCAATGAATTTTAAACGTTGAGGGAAAAAAAATTTAAAATAAAATGGGTTATTCAATCAACGCAACTACATATAGAACCGGCTATAATAAATTATGAAAATCTTCTTGAAATATAAAAAATAAAAAAAATTATTATTATATAATTAGAGAAGATTTTATATTAAATTTATATTTAAACAAATATTTTAAAAAATTTGAAAAATTTTACCTTAAAAAAACTAATGTAAAAATTTTTAGAAATTATAATAAACTTTATTTATTAATATTCATAACAGATAGAGATTTTAATGATTTAAATGATTTTTTTATAAAATCTTTAAAACCTAAATTAACTTTAACAGAAAATTTATTAATTTCTAATTCTAATTGAAAAAAACAACAAAGTTTTTTATTAAATATAATAAATGAAAATGATTATCAATATCTTAAAAATATTTATATAAAAAATTTTTATAAATCTAATTGACAAGATACTAAAATAATACATTTTATATTACTAAAGCAATTAATAAGATATCAAAAATTAATAAAAATTTCAAACATACTTTTAAAAAAAATTTTAATAAATCCAATTTATTTTCAAATTAAACGAACAATAAAATATAATCTAAAACATATATTAAAACAAAATAATAAATTAAAAATAAAAAATATTATAATTTTTGAAAATCCAGAATACATAAACGCAAAGATGCTTTCAGAATTTATTAAAAGCCGTTTGTTACGCAAATATCCAATAAAAAAAATTTTTTATTTAATTTTATATATGTTAGAGGATATATTAAAAAAAAAACAAATTATAGGATTTAAAATATCATTTAATGGAAGAATGCATAGAAGGGGCCGCGCAAAATTTATATGAAAACAATTTTTTAAAGCAAATAATTCACGTAGAACGAATTGGTTAGACTATGACTTAATTTTATTCAAAAGTAGATATAGTATTTGTGGTATAAAAATTTGATTATTACTAAATAAAAATAAATCTAAAACAATTTATGAATATTTATAAATAAAACACTAAAAATGTACTTTAAAAATCCGAAAGAAAAAAAATTTAAAAAATACCATAAATTAAATATTAAAAATAGTAAAAAAAATAAGTTTGTAAAATTATATTCAAATAATTTTAATAATAATAAAGAATTAAATTTACGGGTGTATAAAGGTGGATATATAAGTATTAATGAATTAAACGCAGTTACACTTTTTCTTCGTAAAAAATTAAATAAAAAAAATTTTTATTTTAAAATTTTTCCTGATTTTTTTTTAACAAAAAAACCTTCTGAAACTCGTATGGGAAAAGGTAAAGGCAATATTTCAACTAGAATTTGTTACATAAAAAAAAATCAAATTATACTAAAAATAAATAATTTAAAAAATTTGAATACAAATTTACTTTTAAACTCAATTAACGAAAAATTAAATATTAAAATATATCAAGAAAGTTCAATTTTTTAAATGATTTTTCCAATAACAAAAATTAATATAAATGATAATTCTGGTGCAATATTAGCACAATGTATAAAAATACTTGAAAAATCAAAACCAAAAATAGCGGGGATCGTAGCAGATTTATTAGTTATTTCAATAAAAAAATATACAATTAATATAAAAGCAAAAAAAATAAAACCACTAACTAAAGGACTAAACAAATTAAAAGGTGATAAAGAATCTAGAATAAGAGGTCTTATTTCTTGAACTGTATTCAAACTTAAAAGATTTGGAAATTATTATATAAATAGTACCAATAATTCAATACTGATATTAGATAGGCAAAATGCTCCATGAGCAACTAGAATATACGGCCCTGTTTTTAAAGAAATAGATAAAATAAAAACAAATAAAGCTTATTCTCTTGGGCGGCACTTTATTTAAAAATGAAAAAATATTATTCAGAAAGAAAAAAAAATTATCAATTTTTAAATAATTACTTATTATTTACTAATAATTATTTAATAAAAATAAAATCTTTTAAAATTATTTTAAATTCAAAAGATTTTAAAAAAAATATTTTATTAAAATATATAAATGTATATAATAAGTTATCTGTAAAAAAAATAAATATTCAACAAAATTTATTAAATAATACAAATGAAAAACCTTTTTTTAAATTAATAAAAACTATAGACCTCTACGAATTTCAAATCTTTTTAAAATTAATAAAAAATACAAATAAAAATATTATTAAAAAAAAAGAAAAATGATTAATACATATTTCTGGTATTTATATAAATAATTTTTTATATCATTCAAATAATTTTATAATTAATATAAATTTTTATAACAAAAATATAAAAACTTCTACAGCTTATAATTATATTATAAAAAGTTTAAATTAAATAAAAATGAAATATTTAAATAATAAATTAAAAAATAGAATTAAATTATATAAAAAAAATGAACAATCAATATATATATTAAAATGAATTAAAAAAGATAATAAATTAAATTATAAACAAAAAAATATATTGATATTTAACTTAAAAAAAAAAATAAACTTTAATATAATATCAATAACAAAATTTTTTAAAATTTGTAATAAAACTTGACGAAGTAAAAGTAGTATATCACCCTTTTTTTTAACAAAAACACAGATAAAATTACATCTTTCAAAAAATGAATTAAATGGGTTTAAAAAGATATAAATGAATAAAACTCTAGCTGATTTTTTAAATAAAATAAAAATTTCTCAAAATTATAAAATAAAATCATTTATTACAAGAAAAAATAAAAAAATTATTTTAATTTTAAATATTTTACAGAAATTAGGTTATATTAATAATTATCAAATTACAAAAAATAATTACATAAAAATTTATTTAAAATACAATAAAAACATAGGTGCTATACGAAATATACAAATAATATCAAAACCTTCAAAAAGGATATATACAAAAGTAAAGGATCATTTTAAAATTTCAAAATTAATAATATTTAAAACTAATGGGTTTTTAATATATTCTACAAATAAAGGTATTATAACGCAACAAGAATCAATATTACTTAATACAGGAGGGGAACTGCTTTTCAAAATTTGATAAAATGCAATTACTAATTTTTAAAAATAAACAGAAAAATATTGAACAATTTAATAAGTCAAATAATATTTTTTTTTATTTATTTAAAAATTTAAACTATGCAAAAAAAAAATTAATTTATTTTTTAATTCATAAAAAAAATATTATTTTAAAGAAAGAAATATTCAAATGATTAAATTTAAAAGGACTAGGTTATAAAATTTATAATTGTTACTCTAAATTATTAATAAATTTTAATCAAGCTCACTTATTTTGCTTAAAAAAAAATCTAGACACAAAAATATTTATATTAAAAAATAATATATTAATAAAAAATTTTATAAATAAAAAAACATTAACTTTAATAAATAAAATATTAAATTTAAAAAAATATAATTATTACAAAGGAAAGGGTTTTTTTGTAAATAACAAAAAAAATTATATATTAAAAAAAAACGAAAAATCTCAATATTCCTAATTTAAAAAATGAAAATAATAAATTATTCTTTAACCACTAAAAATACAATAAAATTATCAGAACAACTAAAAATAATTATAGGTTTAAAACAAAATACAATAAAAAAAATATTATGCAGTAATTACTTATCTAAAAATACTAAATTTGCAAAAATAAACAGAACAGAACAATTTAAAATTTATAAATATTTAACCAATTATATAAATAAAAATAAAATTCTAAATATAAAAAACATAAAAAAACAAAATATTGAAAAAAAAAGGGGAAAGAAAAATTACCAAGGATTACGCCATATTAATACACTACCAGTCCGCGGTCAAAATACAAAAAATAATGCAAAAACGCAGCGGGGCAAAATAAAAAAGAAAAAAAGTAAAGAAAGAAAAAATAAAAATTGAAAATTAATTTAAAAAATGAAATTTATTAAAAAAAAAATATTTCATCTTACAAAAATTATAAAATTTAATTTTAGAGAAAAATTAAAAACAAAAATATTAACTAATATAAAACTAAACAACAGTTTACAAAAACAAAAGACGTATGTGCTTTATTTAAAAAAAAATAAAAACAATTTTTTTTTAACATTAACTGATAATACTAATAAAGTTATTACGAAATATACATTAAAAAGTGGTAATTTAAAAAAATGATTTAATAATAAAAAAAAAAGAAGAAGTGGTGATGCTTTAGAAGCTTTAATAAATAAATTTATAAAAATATTAAAAGATAAAAACATAAATAAACTTCATAAAATAAAATTAGAAACAAAAAATAAAAATTTAAATAAAAAATTAACCTGATTACTTCGAACTAAAACAAAAATAGGCCACGTAATTTGGGTACAAAAAACCCCGCATAATGGTATGAAGGAAAGAAAGAAAAAAAGGAAATAAATTAATTAAAAAATTTATTATTTTTGTACAAAAAATAAACAATGAAAAGAAAGAGGTTTAAACCAAGAGTAAAAAAAATTCGACTTCTAAGTTTACTTTATATAAATAAAATAATAAATAAAAATATTAAAAAAAGAAGAAATTCTCAAGTTAATTTTTTAAAAAAAAGACAAGGGGCTAGAGCTACTCGATACAGAAATCTCCATTATTTTTTACAAAAAAATAAAATTGCCCCTTCTGTTCACCTTATAAAACATTTGTATAAAAAAATAAAATGAATAATAAATTCTTTAAAATCATTATTAAAAAAAATGTGATGTTGGGCTAAAAACAATTGAATATTTTTATTTTTTACAATTTTTGCAATTATTATGTATGATTTTTTCACTTCAAAATAAAATAATAATTTTCGTAAAATTTATATGAATATAAAACTTATAAAATTTCAAATAAATGGTGTAATTTATTACACTATAAAATCTTATACAATTTTACAGCTTTGTTTATTAAAAAATCTTGAAATACCAAGATTTTGTTATCATGAACAATTAGCAATTGCGGGTAATTGCCGTATGTGCCTCATTGAAGAAAATAAATCAATAAAACCATTAGTTTCTTGCGCAACCAATTTATTAAATTCTGAATTAAAAATATATACAAATACAAAGAAAATAAAAAAAATTAGGGAATCTATAATCGAATTTTTACTTATAAATCACCCATTAGACTGCCCTATCTGCGACCAAGGGGGTGAATGCGATTTACAGGATCAAACTTTAATATTTGGAAGTGACAGAGGTAGATTTTATGAATCAAAACGAAATACATCCAATAAAAATCTTGGCCCTTTAATAAAAACATCTATGAATAGGTGTATACATTGTACACGTTGTATTAGATTTACGGAAGAGACTAACCCCTTTAATAACTTAGGTATTACAGGCAAAGGCTCTTTACTTGAAATAGGCAATTATATAAATACTGTTACAGATAATGAATTATCAGGTAATATTATTGATTTATGTCCAGTGGGAGCATTAACCTCAAAACCTTTCTCATTCTCTGCCCGCCCTTGAGAATTAAATAGTTTTGAAACAATCGATATACTTGATTCTTTTGGTAGTAATATAAGAATTGATACTAGAGGTAACACTGTTTTACGTATTTTACCAAGGATTAATTCAACTTTAAATGAAAACTGAATTTCTGATAAAATTAGATTTATAGTAGATTCTTTCAAAAAAAAAAGAATTAAACAGCCCTATTTACGAATAAATAATTTAACAACAAATTACATAAATATAAGTTGAAAAAGGGCATTTTTTTTTATAAAAAAAAAAATTTTAAATTCATTTTATGGTAATAAACAAATTCTAAATTATAATACAATTTTTTTTTTTATTTTAGGGGATTTCGTAGATGCAGAATCTACATTATTACTAAAAAAATTATCTAATTCTTTAGGCGGGTCAAATTCTTTACTACTACAAAATTCAAAAAAAGAATTTTTTACTAAAAATAAATTAATATCATTAGATTTCCGAAATAACTATTTATTTAATATTAATATAATTTCCCCAAATAATTTTCATATAAGTATTTTACTAAATACTAATTTGCGGTTAGAAGCTCCTATTTTAAACTTAAAATTAAAAAATTTAATTAAACTAAAAAAATTAGACTTCTATTATATTGGATCAAATTTTAATTTTAGCTTTTTTAATAAAAAATTAGGAAATAATATAATTTCTCTTTTTAAAATTGTTAATGGTAAACATTGATTATCCAATAATTTCTTTAATAAAAAAATTTTATTTATATCAAACACTCAATTTTTTAAGGAAAATTTTTTTATTAAAGAAAAATTAAACAACTTGTTTTTTAATAAACAAATATTTCATGTTTTTTTTAATATATTACCACAATCAATAAGTAGTGTAGGGGCTTATGACATAGGTTTAATTGAAAATATTCATAACCATAATTTATTAAAAAAAAAAAAATTTAATAACTTTTTTTATTTAATGGAAAATGATAATTTAACATTGATAAAACAAATTAACTGCTTTTATTCAAAAAAAAAATTTATTATTTATCAAGGGCATACAAAAAATAAATTTTGAAATTATATAAATTTATTTCTTCCAGGGAAAAATTTTATTGAAAAATCATCAATTTTCTTTAATAGCTTTGGAAAAATGGAAAAAACTAATAGAATTATTACAACTAATTCATATGCAAAAACAGATTGACGTATATTACTTAACCTGCTATTATACATGAAAATAAAAATAAATATAAAAAATAAACAACAATTACTTAACTTAGGTATAGATTTAAGTCCATTTTTTAAAAAATTACAAAAAAACTTCACTGCGTTTGAATTAAACTTTTGAAAATTAAATATTGAAATTTTCAATAATACAGTTTTAAAAATTATATTAAACTATAATTATTTTAAAGGAAGCCCTCTTATTAATAATTCAATAACATTAAATCTAATTTCTTTAATAAAAAAAAGAAAAATAATATATAATTACAATGTTATTTAATATATTTATTTTCATAACTTTTTCTTCAATACTATTTTTTCTTGGAATTTTAGGAATATTTATTATACGTAAAAATATTATTATAATATTAATTTCAATTGAATTGCTTTTATTAGCAATAAATATAAATTTTTTAATTTTTTCCTTTTTTCTCGATGATATTATTGGTGAAATAATATCAATTTATATCTTAAGCGTAGCAGGTGCTGAAGCTTCAATAGGATTAGCACTACTGATTATTTTTTATAGACTTAGAGGTATTATATCAGTCGATTACACAAGTGCTCTAAAAGGTTAAAATGCTAGGATTTAAAAAAATTACAACTTCAATTCGAAAAAAATATGGAAAAAAATGATTATTAATTCATGCTTTAAAAAAAAGTATAAAAAAAAAAGTAATTGCAAAACAAAAAATAAAAAACTGAAAAAAGGAAAAACCTATTTTTGATAAAACTGAACTTAAAATTAGAAAAGCTTTTATTGATGCAAAAAAATGATTAAGGAGTGATGTGTTAGTTTTTGATAAACAAGCTGTTAAGGCAATAATCCAAGCAAGATTGTTACTCTGAATTAAAGGTATATCTCACATTTTAGAATCAATTTGATATTTTATTTTAAATAATAAACCCATACGGCGCATAGTTATATATATATTATTTTTTTATATAATAATTAACTTAAACCAGGGGAGTCTTTTAAGTAATTTATTATATTTTTTTCTTACGTACATATTTATTTATCTAATAATTTATAAACCAAAAAACTAGGAGTGTGCTGAAATTGGTAGACAGGTTAGATTTAGAATCTAATGAAAAAACTTCGTAAGGGTTCGAGTCCCTTCACTCCTAGAAAAAACTATAAAAATCAATAATGCCACAAATAGAAAAAACAACATTTTTTATACAATACGTATACCTAACAATTATTTTGCTTATGTTTTACATAAGTCTAGAGCAACTAATACTTCCAAACCTATTCCAAGTATTTAAAACACGACTTTTTTTATATAAAGAATTAAAAAAAAATTTTATAATTGCAAATAAAAATTACCAAAAATTACATATAATAAAAAATAAATATAATCAATTTATATTAAAATTAAATTTAATAAATTTTTCTCAATTTTTCAATAAATTATTTAATAATAATTTATCCACTATTTCGAAGATAAAAATAAATAACATTACTCAATTATATTTATATAAAAAATTGTTTAAACCTTATAAATTTATAGAATTAATATTAGAAAAAATATTTATTTCAAATATTTTTTTCTTAAATAATATTCAAATAAATCAAAAATTATTAAAATATGTATTTTCAGTATTTACAATATATAAAAATTTAATAAAAAAATAAATGTTAAAATTAATACAACTAAATTGAATTTTTATATTTTATTTTTATATGCTTATTAAATTAATGTTTATAAATAATGAAATTTTTACTATAATTTCTTTTTTAATAATTTTTGGAACAATTTATTTGAAAATTAAAGAAACTATGTTTCTTAAATGTAAAGAAACATCAAAATTGATTTTTTTTGAAATTAAACAATTATACAAATTAAAATATTATTTAAATTATAACAACATAAAAAATAATAAAGAATTTTTTAAGATTATAAAATACTTTTATAAAAATATTTTTATAATCTTAAAAAAACTTTATAAAAATTTTATAATTAATTATTTACATTTAAAAAATAAAATTTTTATAAAATATATTGGAATTATACAATGTAACTCCAGCATCACCTTTACTCTAAATCAATTTCAAAAATTAAATACTAAACATTTATTAATTTCTCAACGAGAACTAAACTCTGCATTAAAATATATATCCAATAAAATTAATAAAAAATGATAAAAAATAAATTAAATGGAAAATAACTATATTTATTTATTTTTTACTATTATACTATTTACTCTTATAGCATTTCTATTTATAATATTATCATATGTTTTTGTTTTACAACAAGAAAACAAAGAAAAAATTTCTGCATACGAATGTGGTTTTCAGCCATTTGCTGATACAAGAAATAAATTTGATATAAAATATTATTTAATTGCTATATTATTTATAATATTTGATTTAGAATTAATTTATTTATTACCTTGAATTTTATCATTATTTGAAATTGGTTATTACGGAATTTTCTCAATGATTATTTTTTTAATTATTTTAACAATTGGTTTCATATACGAATGAAAGAGAGGAGCTTTAGAATGAGATTAAACCTTTTAAAAATTAAACTTTTAATTACCATATTAAATAATTTTACATTATTTACAAAATTAAAAAAAAAAAAATATAATGAAATTTCATTATATGTCATAAACCGAATGTTTTTAAATTTAATAACAACTTTAAAAAAAAGTACATTTTTTCAATATAAAACATTAACACTAATAAGTGTTATAGACTACCCCTCAAACTTAAAAAGATTTAAAATAATATATAATTTATTAAGTACAAAAAATTCAAATAGAATTTTTATATCTTTATTTTTAAAAGAAAATAAAAGCCTCAACTCCCTTAATAAAATATTTCCAGCAACAAATTGATTAGAAAGAGAAATTTTTGACATGTTTGGTATTTTCTTTACTAATCATCCAGACTTAAGAAGAATTTTAACAGATTATGGTTTTAAGGGTTACCCTTTAAAGAAAGATTTTCCTTTATCTGGGTACATAGAGCTTCATTATAATGATGAGTTATTCAACATCTCTTATAATCCTATTGAACTTTCACAAGAATTTAGAACTTTTAACTTTAATAATCCTTGGGAAAAACTATATGAATAAAAATACAAAAAATACTTATAAACAAATAAAAAACTTTACACTAAACTTTGGACCGCAACACCCTGCAGCACATGGTGTGCTACGGTTAATTTTAGAATTAAATAGCGAAATAATTATTAACGCTGATCCTCATATTGGGTTATTACATAGAGGAACAGAAAAATTAATTGAATATAAAACATATGCACAAGCATTACCTTACTTTGATCGTTTAGATTACGTTTCTATGATGTCTCAAGAACACGCTTACTCTCTCGCTATTGAAAATCTTCTAGATTTAAAAATCCCACCTAGAGCCTCATTTATACGAGTAATCTTTAGTGAAATAACACGCTTGTTAAATCACTTATTAGCACTAACAACACATGCTCTCGATGTTGGTGCATTAACTCCCTTCCTTTGAGCTTTTGAAGAACGTGAAAAATTAATGGAATTTTATGAGCGCGTATCAGGTGCAAGACTTCATGCTAATTATATAAGACCAGGCGGCCTTGCATATGATTTACCTATAGGTTTACTCGATGACATATATTGATTTATAGATAAATTTAATAACCGTATAAACGAGATTGAAGAATTACTTACTAATAATCGAATTTGAAAACAAAGATTAATAAATGTTGGTAACGTAAATTATAAAGAAGCAAAGGCCTGAGGGTTTAGCGGTGTTATGCTGCGAGGTTCAGGAGTTAAATGAGATCTGCGAAAAAATGATGCTTACGAAATTTATAATTTATTAAATTTTAATATATGTATTGGAAAAAATGGCGATTGTTATGATCGTTATTTAATTAGAATAAATGAAATGAGGGAAAGTCTTTCAATAATTGAACAATGCTTAACAAAATTACCTATTGGAGGCATATCCGCAAATGATAAAAAAATAAATCCACCTAATAGATCATTAATGAAATATTCAATGGAATCCCTAATAAATCATTTTAAATTATATTCAGAAGGCTATACTATCCCACGAAATGAAGGTTATTCAAAAGTAGAAGCACCAAAAGGAGAATTTGGAATTTTCCTAGTTTCAGATAATTCAAATATGCCTTATAGGTGCAATATTAAAGCACCAGGATTTTTGCATCTTCAGGGTCTAAATTTTATGTCAAAAGGCCATATGATAGCAGATGTAGTAACTATAATAGGAACCCTGGACATTGTTTTCGGTGAAATTGATCGTTAAGCTTTACCTTAATTTTTAATTTGCACTCAGGTTAAACAGGGGAAAGTCATAAATATCTCAAATATCCATACGAGTTATAAATAGGAATTCCTTTTTAAAACTTATATATGAGTTATTAATGGCTTACCCGGTTTACTTAAATTTAAGTTATCTCTGGAACTTTGGGGTACTAGCATTTATATGTTTAGTAATGCAAATATTAACAGGTATATTTTTAGCAATGTATTATGTAGCAAATATAGAGTACGCTTTTTTAAGTATAGAATATATAATGAGAAATGTAAATTATGGTTGATTTATGCGTTATTTGCATGCCAACGGAGCTTCATTTTTTTTTTTAGTAGTTTATATCCACGTTTTTCGTGGTATATTTTTTAACTCATATATAAAACCTAGAATTGAAGTCTGGTGTACTGGAGTTATTATTTTATTATTAATGATTTTAACAGCATTTTTGGGGTATGTTTTACCATGGGGTCAAATGAGTTTTTGAGCAGCCACTGTTATTACTAGCTTATGTTCTGCTATACCTTTTATAGGTGAGTCAATGGTTACATGATTATGGGGTGGATTTTCTGTAGATAATCCAACATTAAATAGATTTTTTAGTTTTCATTTTTTAATGCCTTTTATAATATTTGCAGTTGTTGTTATACATATTTATTTCTTACATTCTAAGGGCTCAACAAACCAATGAGGTCTATACTCATTTGAATCAAAAACAAAGTTTAGCCCTTATTATATAATTAAAGATTTTCTAGGTTTACAAATTTTTTTTATATTTTTTCTTATAATTGTTTATTTTGCACCAAATTATTTGGGGCATCCTGATAATTATATACCTGCCGATCCTTTAGTAACACCAACTCACATTGTGCCAGAATGATATTTTCTGCCATTTTATGCAATATTAAGATCAATTCCAAATAAATTTTTTGGAGTTATTGGGCTTTTTTTAGCCATATTAGCTCTATTTATACTACCTTTCATAATAAACGATAAAATTAGAACAGTATTCTTTAGAAAATTACATGCTATATGCTTTTGAATATTTGTAAACGTTAGTTTATTACTTGGTTGAATTGGAGGTAAACCAATAGAATATCCTTTTTTAATAATTGGGCAAATTATGTCAATAATATACTTTTTCTATTTTTTTATTGGATTAAACTGAATTACACAACTTGATGTAAAAGCATTTTACAAAAGTTTTTTTTTTCGAGTGGAAAAGTAAGAGCAAAAGAAACCTACTATTATGAATCAAAATACAAAGTTACAAAAAATTATTTAAAAGTAGGTTTCTGAGTAAAATTTTGTAGAAGAGCTTACGCTCCTGATATAGTTTTACCAGGATTAATGTGAAAACATAAATATTATTATAAATCAGAAAATTTCCCTAATTCAGGAATTATAAATAAATATATAAATTACCCTGGATATATTTACAAAACGTGCAACCTTTCAGGTATTACAAATGTAGTAAAACCCCTTTACTTTAATAGCACTTGATCTTACAACAATAATTACTTTATTAAATATTGAAGTAATAATACATTTACAATTGAATTAAATAAAATTTCAAGTAAAAACAACAATTTTTTAATTTTTAAAATTATTAATAAAAACAAAATTAAAAATAGAAATACAATTTCATTACTTTACAAAATAACTGGAAAAATATATTCTCGTATGTGAGGTATAAAACCATGAACTCCTGGAACAAATGCCGCAGATTTTATTTTTAAAGGAATAAAATGGAAAATTTAACTTTTGTACAAAGATGTAGTGTAACGGTAACATTATTGGTTTGGGTCTGATCGTTAGAGGTTCGAATCCTCTCATCTTCAATTTTTAATATTTTTTTTAATGAATTTGGTTGGTAATGAGACTTGAACTCATATCTTTAATGCCACAAATTAATATTCTTCCTATTGAACTATACCAAATTTTTTATATTCTTTCGTCTAAACGGTTTAGGACACTCCCCTTTCAAGGGAGAAATACGGGTTCAAATCCCGTAAGAACTAATAAAAACTAATTAATCGTCCTATAGTTTAATGGTAAAACACTGCGCTCATAACGCATAATCGTAGGTTCGATTCCTACTGGGGGTAAACAATATTTTTTAAAAATTTTTTTAAATAAAAATACGTTTGGCGGAATAGGTAGACGCGATAGACTTAAACTCTATTTCTTTATAAGGAGTATCGGTTCAAATCCGATAACGTTCAAAAAAATAAATTAATGCAAAAAATGATAAAAAAATTTAATTTCTTAAAAACTAATCTAAAATTTAATTATAATTTAAAACAAAATCCAAATAAATATTTTTTAAAAACAAAAACAGAATACTATTACCTAATAATAATAAATAATCAAAAAATATTTAAACTAGAAAAATTCAATACTATAGTAAAGCCCGCAAAAAATAATAAACTTTTAAATTTTCATATTTTAAAAGAAAAAACACAAATATTAATCAGCTTTCACAATTATTCACCGGTTATAATGTAAAAAATTTACAAATAACATATATATATATATATATTAATAAATAAAAAAAAAAAAAAATGAAAATATGTTTACAAAAAAAAAACACTAAAAAAATATTTCGATTAATTGTAATAAATAATAAAAAAAAAATTAGAAGTGGAAAAATAAAAGATATTTTAGGCATTTTTTGATATAAAAATCAAAAAAATAAAGAATTTTCATTAAATTTATTTAGGCTTATTTTTTGAATCTCATATAATAATATAAAAATTTCAAAAAAAGGTTTTTCCCTAATTTCTAATTTTCTTATCTAAACAACCATTAAAAATAAATTTTCAATTTTTGACCCCTTATATAACAAAAAAAGAAAAGGAGGTATCCAAGCGGCTAAAGGGGGTAGACTGTAAATCTATTGCATTATGCTTCATAGGTTCGAATCCTATCCTCATCAAAAAATATTTTTTTTCTTTTTAATTAATAAATTGTTAAAAATTAATAAACAGTAAATATAAAGGAGATTACGCTGCCATTTTTTTTTTTTTATATAGTTAATACCACAAATTAGATAAAGGGAACCAAAAAAAGAAAAAAAGGAAAGAAAAATTAATATATATATATATATATATATATAAATATAGTAAAAAGGATACGTTAGGAAACCCCTCTCTTTTATAAACTTTAAACCGCGGACTTTAAATAATTTAAAAAAAAAAATGAAAAAATTTGTAATTAATAATTTAAATAACAATAAAAAAACTTTTGCAATTATACTATTAAAAATAAAAAATAAAATATTACTAGGCGCTTTTTATTTTTTATTTATTAATTTCCAAAATAAAAATAATATTTTCATTAATTGCCTTTCAAGTAATAATAGTGTAAATACAGATTTTATTAATAATTCCTTTTTTTTAAATTTAGATAGTTTACTTATTTTTTTATTTCCATTAATTTTTTTATTACCAGCACTCATTTTATGCATTGCAATTTATACCTATGCAGAGAGGAAGGGGTTAGCCTCTATACAAAAAAGAAAAGGACCTAATATTGTAGGTTTTTTAGGGTTAGGGCAACCTTTCGCCGATGGTATAAAATTATTTTTAAAGGAACACACTCTTCCCGCAAAATCAGATAAAGCGATATTTATAATTGCCCCAGTAATAGCTTTCTTATTAAGTTTATCTGCTTGAACATTAATTCCAATATTTAAATTTGGAATAATAATACATTCCGATATCGGTTTATTATTAATTTTTGGGTTTTCTTCAGTGTCAGTATACGGAGTTATACTTGCAGGCTGGGCTAGTAATTCTCAATATGCTATGCTCGGCGCTTTAAGAGCAACTGCTCAACTGCTATCATATGAGATTGTGTTATCTTTGACATTGTTGCCAATAATTTTTAGCGCTAATTCATTAGATTTATCTAAAATTATTTGAGCACAAATTTGGCATGGATGATATATAATTGGATTTATGCCAAGCTTAATATTGTTTTCAATAACAGCCGTTGCAGAAACTAACAGGCCACCTTTTGACCTCCCTGAAGCGGAAGCTGAATTAGTGGCCGGTTATTTTGTGGAATACTCAGCCATGTCTTTTGCTTTATTTTTTTTATCAGAATATGCTCATATGATTTTAATGTCACATATTATTGTAATATTTTTTTTAGGTGGATGATCTCTCCCATTTAATTGAAGTAATGCAAATTTAGGCCTATTTCCCCCCTTTTTTTATTTTTACAATGAAGCTACTTTTTATATTATAAAACTATTTTTTACATTTTTTTATTTCATATGATTACGCGGTACTTTGCCTAGATTTAGATATGATCAATTAATGGCATTAGGTTGAAAAGTTATGTTACCAATTTCCTTTGTATGAGTAGTTTATTCTATACTAATTCTTTTTGCCTTTGGTTTAAATAAGGGAAGTGCTGTACCTTTTTGGTAATTCTATTATTTTTAATAAATACTATAAAATGTTTACATCAATTTTAATTTTTTATTTTTTTTTTGCAATTTTAATTTGTTCTTTTTTTTTAATATTAATGAAAAATCCAATCCATTCTCTTTTCTTGTTAATTTTAGTATTTACTAATGCTACAGGTGTGTTACTATTCGTAAACATAGAATTTTTAGCTATGTTGTTATTAATAGTTTATATGGGAGCTATTTCCGTGTTGTTTTTATTTGTTATTATGATGTTAAATATTCGATTATTAGAATTGAAAGAATCATTTTGAAAATATTCGGTGATTTCTTTTTATTTAGTTGGCATCCTTATATTACAATTTTTATTATTCGTTATTTATAATATTTACTCGGAACTTACTAATACTTCTTTAATAACAGAAATTAATTATGTTACTTTAATTTCAATTTCAAAAGAAAATATGTATTATATGAATTGGGCAAAAAATTTTTTATGATTAAGAGATATAAAAGTTTTAGGTGCTTTATTATATACTTATTATTCATTTACATTTATAATGGTAGGGCTAATCTTATTATTGGCAATGATAAGTGCCATAACATTAGTATTAAAACCAATTTTATATTCAAAAAAACAATTATTATATAAACAAATATCTAGACGTTTGCTGGATACTATTTATCAAATAAATTAAAAAATGTATCTTTGATCGTTAATTACCCCGTTATTTGGAATTATAATAATTTTTATTTTTGGTAGGTTTCTTGGTAAGAATGGTGTTATTTCAATTGCATTAATAAGTTTATTTTTGGCTTGATTAACTTCTCTTTTTGTTTTTTTCGAAGTTGTGTTTAAAAACCAAGTTTGTAGTATAAAATTATTTAATTGGTTTTCTTTGGGTTTATTAAGCGTAGACGCAGGGGTTTTATTTGATTTTGTTACAGCGACTATGTTATTAGTTATATTAACTATTTCTATTTTAGTAAATATTTATTCCATAAATTATTTGGGAGAAGATCCTTTTTTTATAAGATTTTATTTATATTTATTGATTTTTACATTTTTTATGTTATTACTAGTAACGGCGGATAACTTTATTCAAATGTTTTTTGGTTGAGAAGGTGTTGGTGTTGCATCGTATTTATTAATAAATTTTTGGTATACAAGACTTGAAGCTAATAAAGCTGCATTAAAGGCGATGATTGTAAATAGAATAGGTGACGTTGGTATATACATTGCATTAATTTTGTTATTTACAACTTTTAAGTCATTTTCATACTATACACTTTTTGAATTAACCTATTATATTTCACAAGAAACTTTTTATTTTTTTCCTGAAGTTGATAATTTTCTTATAGTAAATTCATGTTTTGAAATTAATAAAATATCGCTAATAGTCATTTTTTTATTTTTAGGGGCCATGAGTAAATCTGCGCAAATCGGATTACATACTTGATTACCTGATGCTATGGAGGGCCCTACTCCTGTTTCTGCTTTACTTCATGCAGCTACTATGGTAACTGCCGGGGTTTTTATATTAGTGAGATTATCTCCCATTATAGAATATGCATCTGATGTACTTTTTATAATAACTTTTTTTGGTGCTATAACTGCTTTTTTTACAGCAACAATTGGTGTTGTGCAAAATGATTTAAAAAAAGTAATTGCTTACTCCACTTGTAGCCAATTAGGTTATATGGTATTTGTTTGTGGATTATCTGGTTATTCTGCCGCATTATTTCATTTATTTAATCACGCATTTTTTAAAGCTTTATTATTTTTAGGCGCAGGTTCAGTAATACACACTTTACTGGATGAACAAGATATGCGAAAAATGGGTGGTATTTTAAAATTTATACCAGTAACTTATATTAGTATACTGATTGGTTCGTTAGCTTTAACTGGTTTTCCTTTTTTGTCAGGTTATTACTCAAAAGATCTTATTTTAGAATTTAGTTTAGCTACTTATGAGTTAACCGGGTTGTTTTCTTATTGATTTGGAACGCTTGCTGCGTTTTTTACTTCTTATTATTCTATACGGTTATTATATTTAACGTTTTTGCGAAAATACAATGGGCCCTCTACCGTTTTAAAAACAGTTCATGAGTCTTCTAATTGAATTTTAGGGCCTTTGTTTATTTTAGTAATTTTAAGTGTTTTAAGTGGGTATATTTTTCATGATTTATATGCAGGGCTTGGTGTTAATAGTTGAGTGAATTCAATTTTAATTATGAAATCTCATAATGTGTTATTAGATTCAGAGTTTATTTTAGCATATTTAAAATTGATCCCTACAGTTTTTAGTTTGATTGGTTGTTTTTTATCTTTTTTTGTCTACACAAAAATGAAAATTTTTGTTAATATTTTCCCTTTTTATTTTTTAAATAAATTAATAAGAAGTTTTTTGGTTAACAAATGGTATTTTGATATATTTTACAATAAATACATTGTAAAATATTTTTTTTTTTTAAATTATTATATTTTTTATAAAATGGTTGATAGGGGTTTTATGGAATTTTTTGGCCCAGTAGGCGTTACGCTTTTTTTTAATAAGCTTATGTTAGGGCTAAAAAGAGTGTATACAGGCTCTTTAAATTATTATGTGTTTTTTATGTTGTTGTGTTTTCACGTTATTTTAATAGTAAGTTTAGATTCATTTTCTTTTTTTCAAAATATAGAAAAAAATTACGATTTTTTAATTTTTATGTTTATTTATATATTTTATTTTATTATGTCATTTAAAACTAACAAACAATTTTATTTTAAAAATATTTTAATATTAAAAGTATTATTGCTATTATTAACATTAATTATCCTACTTAATTTCTTCCCCTTTTTTATGGGTGAAACAAATTTTTATTGTACATTTCCTAAAGGTTGAGAACTGCCAAAAGGCGTTAGAATGCATCCTGAATTTATGAGAAGTGTAAATATGGTTAGACCTCCGGATTTTGATACTAATCGTTTTTGGGTTAATTATTTAAAAGTAAGTAAAGAATTAGAAAAGGAATTTGTGGATAACGGTATTTTTCCTTCTGAATTATATGCTTATTTACAAAAATTTCCAGTAGAAGAATATGTTTTAGGTACGCCCGCGGAGGTAGCTTTTTATAAAGAGTTATGTGAAAAAATTTCACCTCAATGAGTTTTTATGAGTTATTATGTTGCTTGAACAACGGAATCCATTGTTCAGAGCGTACGTTATCCTATTGGTATTATACCACAATTACAATGAGAAATTGGAGAAGATATGGAATATATACATATTTATGACCTTAAAATAACAAGTGATGTTACTTGTAAATTTACTTTTTTTGGTAATCTTGAAGGTTCTACTGTTGCGCCTGTTGTTGATGAAACTGTAGGTGAAAGGATGTTTCGGGATTACAATATAACGCGGGAGCAATTTCGCGATGAGTTTTATGCTGTTGACCGCAGAGCGTATTCACGTTTAGTAATTTATAGTATGGTTGCAGAACATATGTTGGAGGCTTTTATATATTTAGAAAATGAAATAGCAGGTGATCCTCGAAATGTTTATCGTTTAACTAACTATTTTATTCTTATGGGGGGGGAGCATTTTGAGGATCCTATAGGCCATTGCCCACATATTAAATTGGAGAGTGTGGTTTTAAACAATAATTTTTGAAGATTTTACTTAAGACACCCAGGCGAATCTTTTATAGCATGAGCTGCTTCAGATTATGTATATGATTAAAATGATGATGAAATTTAAAAATATTTTAATATTAAAAATACTGTTACTATTATTAACATTAATTACTTTATTCAATTCCTTCCATATGGGTGAAGCAAATTTTTATTGTGTAGTGCCAGAAGATATAGAATTACCGGATAATCCTGAGGATGTGGAAATAATACCGGAGTTAA
>Ga0209633_10000566_pt1 | contig 42342 bp, 39 predicted proteins | sample Cruoilmetagenom1_FD_187290 | JGI IMG/M metagenome (GOLD analysis project Ga0209633, IMG submission 187290) | Oil polluted marine microbial communities from Coal Oil Point, Santa Barbara, California, USA - Sample 1 (SPAdes) (version 2) | ecosystem: Environmental > Aquatic > Marine > Oil seeps ...
TCATGCATGCGATCAAAGTCGGTGGGAAGAAAACAAGCGCGAATTCGATCGCATGCATGAAGAGATCATGGCCATTGCGGAGAAGCATGAGCACAATATGGGGGCAATCGGCGCTCGCTGGGGAATACAGTCCGAGGAATCCTTTCGTAATGGTTTGGCGGCCATACTGGAAAAGAGTTTTGGCGTCGATGTTGTCAACGTGACCGAATACGATGAAGAAGGAGAGGTGTTCGGTCGTCCTGACCAGGTGGAGTTGGACGTGATCGTGAAAAACGGCATGTTGATTATCTGTGAGATCAAGTCTTCCATCGACAAGGCAGGTATGTATATTTTCGAGCGAAAGGCGCGGTTCTATGAAAAGAGGCATCATCGTACGGCCAACCGGCTGTTGGTGATATCACCGATGGTCGATTTGCGGGCGCGCCGGGTAGCTGAAAAGCTGGGGATCGAGGTGTACAGCCATTCCCGGGATGTCGAGACCATTTGAATCATGGCCGCACAGTGATCGGGGCTTCGGTAAGCCATGGATGCACACGTCGGTGGTCGACGTCCGGCGGCGGGTGGCCGATGGGGCACTGCGTCATTTCGATGAGCCATCGTTTCTACAATGACGCTGCGGGGGAATTACCTGCATCGCATTGATTCGCTCCCCTATCGTCAATCAGTCTCTGTCAATGGAAAAAGGCCGCGAACGACCATTGATTCCGCAGTTCCCTCTCCCTCTGGGAGAGGGAATCCGAATAATTTCCCTGCATCTTGTCGCTGAGCGGAAGGGCGGCTGGGGCAGGCCGCCGCGGCAGAGCCTCGGAGCCGGCGGAATCGTTCCATTCAAAAGGGCGCTTCGCTCGAACGGGCGGCGACGATAACAGGGTATGAAAGTCGTTTTTCTCAACCGCTTCTTTTTCCCGGACCATGCAGCCACCAGTCAGCTCTTGAGTGATCTTGCGTTCGATTTGGCGGATCGCGGCTATGATGTCCATGTGATTACCAGCCGTCAGCGCTACGATGACGCATCGGCTCGATTACCCGCTGAGTCAGTGGTAAAAAGTGTTCGGATACACAGGGTGTGGACGTCGCAGTTCGGGCGGGGCCATTTGCCCGGGCGTGTCATCGATTATCTCACCTTTTATCTCACCACCGCCCGGGGCTTATGGCGCCTCATCGGAAAAGGCGATGTGGTGGTGGCGAAGACCGACCCGCCGCTGATTTCGGTTGTTGCTGGTTGGGTTGCGGACTGTCGCGGTGCGATGGTGGTGAATTGGCTGCAGGATCTTTTTCCGGAGGTGGCGATTGAATTGAATGTAAGGTTTCTGCCGGGGTGGATGGGAAAAATCCTCGAGTGGCTGCGCAACCGTTCGCTGCACGGCGCCCGCATGAACGTTGTGCTGGGGAGGTTGATGAGCGATCGGTTGGCTGCGCTGAATGTGGATAGGGATCGGATGCGGATCATTCACAATTGGGCCGACGGCCGCGCGATCGTTCCCATTCCTCCGGACGACAACCCGTTGAGAAAGGAGTGGGGGTTGGAAGGTCGGTTTGTGGTCGGTTATTCGGGCAATTTGGGAAGGGCGCATGAGTTTTCGACGCTCCTGGAGGCGATGGAACGGCTGAAAGAGGACGATCGGATCGTTTTCCTTCTGATTGGGGGCGGGCCCCGGTTGGCGCGGGTCAAGCTTGAAAGCGCCCGCCGCGGTTTGACCAATGTGTTGTTCAAACCCTATCAGCCGCGCGAATTGTTGTGCTTGAGCCTTGGTGTTCCTGATTTGCATGTTGTCGTTTTACAGCCCAGGCTCGAAGGATTGATCGTGCCGAGCAAGTTTTATGGCATCGCTGCGGCCGGTCGGCCGACGCTGTTGATTGGAGCCAAGGATGGAGAGATTGCACGAATCCTTAATGAGACCGAAGCTGGTTTTGTCTTTCCTGTCGGCGCGGGCGAGGCGCTTGCGGAGAAGGTCGCGGAGTTGTCCTCCGATCCTGCGCGCTGCTTGAGGTTGGGGCGCAATGCCCGTACTGTGTTTGAGCAGCGTTTTGATTGCGATTTGGCGCTGCGCGCTTGGCGTGATCTGTTGTCGGGTCTTGCGGACACCGCTTCGGTCGCGGTTGCTTCGGGTCGTGATGGTGCGTGAATTGAGTGAATGTAACCATTCAGATCCCCCTCACTCTAACCCTCGATGCTGTTGGGTTAAGATGAGGTGCTCCTTCTCCCTCCGGGAGAAGGCTGGGATGAGGGGATCTAAATGGCTGAGTTCCTTTGCAGCGAGCCGTCCGCCCGTCTGCTTCCCTTGGTGCTCGAGGATGCGATCAGGATGGGCATCACCCGGCGCCGGCGGTTTGTCGATCGTCTTGTGGCCAGAATCGAGCAGCAGATTGTTCCGTTGCCCTACAATGCATGGCGGGCGTTGGAGGCGCTGGATTCGACAATGGAAGTGACCATTCCTTCGTGATCGATCGTTGATCCGGTTTCGATCGCTCAATGGACTATTTTCTGAGCAAGCTGCTGCCGCTGTTCGTTTATCCGCTGGGATTGGCTCTGCTGCTTATGTGCCTGGCGCTGCTCGCCGTGGTCGGAAACCATAAGCGGGTGGCGACTCTCCTCCTTGCCATGAGCGTGGTGGTGCTGTGGACGGCATCGACGCCGACCTTTTCCTCTTTTTTGCGTGGGACATTGGAAGGCGCTTTTTCGCCGCTGCCTGCTGCGGATTATCCTGCGGCCGATGCGATCGTTGTGCTTGGAGGCGTGATCAATGCGCCGAAGGAGGCGACGCATACCTATGATCTGAGCAGGAGCGCGGACCGGCTGCTGCAGGCGAGACGCCTCTACCGGGCCGGTAAAGCTGCGCGCATCATCGTCTCCGGCGGAGGCAGTGAGGGGCGCGTGCCGGAGGCGGAGCTGATGGCTGCTGTCTTGGTGGAGTTGGGGGTGCCGGCCACTGCGATTATGAAGGAGGCTCGAAGCCGCAATACCCGCCAGAACGCCATCGGGACCCGGGCCATAATGGAACGGAACGGCTTTCGCCGAATTTTGCTGGTCACCTCGGCATTTCACATCCGGCGGGCCTTGGCGACATTTCGGGCAGTGGGAATCGATGCGGCTCCGGCGCCGACCGATTTCGAAGTTGCAGAGGCTGAGTTCGAAATTCTGCAATGGCTGCCGGACGCTGAAGCGCTGTTCGAGACCACCTATCTGTTGAAAGAGTACCTGGGGCTGCTGGTTTATCGCTTGCGCGGCTGGGTGGAGTAGGCTGCAACAGTCAATATTGTTGATTTAACGCCACCGCGGCACGTAGCCTGGATGAAGCGATGGTGTAATCCGAGATTGACGGGCTTGTTCACCCCGGATTCCGCAAGCTCCATCCGGGCTACGTCGGCTAAGGGGAGCGAACGCTTGTAGTGCAGCATGTCGCCGTACCGTCGAGCGGTGGGACCGGTTTTACCATGCTGGAGCAGGGGAACGAGTGGACGTCGGCGGCATGTTTCCTCGTTCCATAAAACCTCTCTGTCGCCAAACCCTGTTTTTGGTGTTGCTTTTGTTTTTTGGATTGCGTAACATTTAATGGCTTGAATTTGGTTGCGACGGTAAGATGATTTGGATGACTCTTTATCTCTTCCGGGAAGGAGTGGATGACCTTTCGGAACGACTGACAGTTTGTCAGTTCGCCGTTGTCCGCTCAGCCTGAGGAGCGCTCTCTTGTGCCTTATTTGCTCTGCAAACCAAATGGGGGTTGCTGTCCGTTTGGACCGGCATTTTGTTGGCGCCGCGCTGAGAAGTCGATGTGTCTGAGTCTGAATAATAAGCTAGCTGTTTCGCAGGCTGGGAGGCTAAAATGCGAATTGCTCTGATACCGTTTGTTTCATTCTGCTTGTCGGCTGTTTTCGTCGGTTGGCTGGTCCCGATGGGCAACCGATTCGGCTTGATCGATGTACCGAGCGCGCATCGCGCGCACCAAGGTGCAACGCCTTTGGTGGGCGGCATTGCGATGTACTGTGCAATCGTTGTCAGCAGCGGATTGATGCACGGCATCTATGGCTTCGGTTTTTCCGATATCCTGCTGATCGCCTGTGGTCTATTGGTCCTGATGGGTGTTCTGGACGACCGGCATCATCTGAGTGTCGGAATCAGGATGGCTTTCGAGGCGAGTCTCGCCCTTCTGGTGATCAATTACGATGGTGCCGTTTTACGGTCTTTGGGCCCGCTTTTGAGTAGCCACCCCCTTGATCTGGGTGTCTTCGCCGCTCCGTTTACCGTTTTTTCCATCCTTGGCGCCATCAATGCCATGAATATGATGGACGGCCTCGACGGTCTTGCCGGCATGGTGGCTCTCGCCGTTTTTCTATTGATGGCGGTTTTGGCCGCGGTCGCCGGCTTGACCCAGTTGTTTTTGCTTTTGCTCTGCCTGAGCGGTATTATCGCCGGTTTTCTTCTCTACAATTTTCGCTTCGACAGCAACAAAAGCGCCTCTGTATTCATGGGGGATGCAGGCAGTACGCTGCTCGGATTTCTGATCGCCGTTCTGCTGGTCGATCTGTCACGAAACGGCGCCGATTACTTTCATCCGGTGACCGCTCTATGGCTGTTCGCTCTTCCACTTTATGATACGCTCGGCGTCATGGCGAGGCGGGTGTGGCTGAAGCAGTCGCCTTTCAAGGCGGATCGCAACCATCTGCACCATATTTTGCTCGATGTCGGCTTTCGCGTCAGGCACGTCGTTCTGATCCTGTTTGGCCTGCAGCTGGGTTTTGGGCTGATAGGTTTTGCCGGTTTAATGGCTGGGGCGTCCGATGCTGTTATGTTTTATCTCTTTCTTGCTGGCTGGCTTGTTTATCTCTATTTTTTTATCAGTCCCTGGCGGGTCGTTCCCGGGTTGCAGAAGATTCATCAGCACATCAGTTTGTCCGGGCATCGTACCAGAAGGATTTTTATCGGTAATCTGCCGGCCGAGCAGACGCCGGCCCTTGCCGTGGTGTGCGAGTTACTCGGCCGCTACCTCTCCAACACATTCCACCTGTTCACCAAAACCGACCGGGATGGGACAGTACTCTCCTGTTTTTGCGTCGTCAAGGTCGAGGCCGATGACGTTGATGCGCTGTTGCGCTATCTGCGGGAGCGCAACAGCGGCGTCTTGGTGATTCGCGAGTATCAGACTCGCCAGCGGCAGCGACCGCTTTCCCTGCTGGCAAGACGGCTCAAACAATTGATGCGCCGACCGCGGGCGGAATGGATGGGCCGGTCGACAAAGACCTATCTCAGCTACAGTTCGGTGCGGGATTCCATCCATAAAAAATATCACTCGTAACCAATGCCGGACGAACACGCTGAACATAAGCGACCCGCTAGGAGGCTGTCCGAGAATAGCGATCGTAGCGAGGGCAATACTGATTGAGTCAGATTTATCGATCATTTGAGGCGAATAGTGGGCCTATTTAACGACAAATCCGCCGGGAGCGGATTTGGACCGCTGAAAGCGACCCCGAAGGGGTGAAGTACAGGGATGTATTTCATCAAAATGATCGGGAAATCTGACCGATCAGGTTTGTCCGCAGTAGATCAGTCTATTCTCGGACAGCCTCCTGGGGATCGATGAATGCCCGGCGGCCTCTGCTTCGCAGTTGCTTGATCCAATGCTATAATAATTAGTTCTCTGTGGTTTCCAGGACGTAGGGCGTTCAGCTGCGCGGTTCCGCCATAATGCGACGTTGGTGGTGTTCGGATTCAGGCAAGCGGAAGCCTTCTTATGCTGCACCGACTGCGCTTTTTCCCACCTGCAGCTCTATTCTCAATGCTTCCTGGCTCAAGCAGAAGACGGAACATATTTTTCAACTGACGAATTCAAAATAGATGTTACAAAAGCTACGCAATATCGCCATCATTGCTCATGTCGATCACGGGAAGACCACTCTGGTCGATCAATTGCTGCATCAATCAGGGACGTTCGCGGCTCATGAGCAGATCAGCGAGCGGGTCATGGATTCCAATGAGCTCGAGAAAGAGCGCGGCATCACCATCCTGGCCAAGAACACGGCGATTGACTGGAACGGTTATCATATCAACATCGTTGATACCCCGGGGCATGCCGATTTCGGCGGCGAGGTCGAACGCGTGCTGTCGATGGTGGATTCCGTGCTGCTGCTGGTCGATGCGGTCGACGGGCCTATGCCGCAGACCCGTTTTGTGACGCAGAAGGCATTCGCGCTCGGTTTGAAACCGATCGTGGTGATCAACAAGGTCGATCGCCCGGAAGCACGGTCGGACTGGGTTCTGGATCAGACGTTCGATCTGTTCGACCGGCTCGGCGCCACCGATGAGCAACTCGATTTTCCGGTTGTCTATACCTCGGCGCTCAAAGGATTCTCCGGTCTGGCTGCCGATATCGACAGCGGTGATATGACACCGCTGTTCGAGACGATCGTTGATCAGGTTCCTCCGCCTGATGTGAACACGGATGGACCCTTTCAGATGCAGGTCAGCAGTCTGGATTACAATACCTATGTCGGGGTGATCGGCATCGGGCGTCTTCAACGCGGCACCGTCAGCACCAACACGCCGCTGGCCGTGGTCGGTCGTGACGGTCGGCAGCGCACGGCGCGCATCCTCCAGATTTTTGGCTTTCACGGCCTGGAGCGGGTGGAAGTGCCTGATGCGCAGGCGGGGGATATCATTGCCTTTACGGGCATCGAACCGCTCGAGATTTCGGATACGCTTTGCGATCCGGCGCATGTGGAGGCCTTGCCGCCGCTGACCGTCGACGAACCAACCGTGAGCATGACGTTTCAGGTCAATCAATCGCCGTTCGCCGGCAGAGAAGGGAAATATCTGACCTCGCGCCAGATCCGGGAGCGGCTGCAACGGGAACTGCAGCACAATGTCGCATTGCGTGTGGAGGATACCGACGACCCTGATAAATTCATGGTTTCCGGGCGCGGCGAGCTGCACCTTTCCGTTTTGATCGAAAATATGCGCCGCGAGGGCTATGAGCTGGCGATTTCCAGGCCCGAGGTGATCGTTCGGGAAATCGACGGCGTGCTGTGCGAGCCGTTCGAGTGGGTGACGATCGAGGTCGAGGAAGCGCACCGGGGAGCGGTGATGGAGCAGTTGGGAAGCCGCAAAGCCGATCTCCAGGATATGATGCCGGACGGCAAAGGGCGCATCAGGCTCGAATACATCATGCCGTCGCGTGGCCTGATCGGATTTCAAACCGAGTTTCTGACCATTACGTCGGGTTCCGGTTTGCTTTATCATGTGTTCGACCATTATGCCCCCATGAAAAGCGGTGAAATCGGTCAGCGCATCAACGGCGTGTTGATTTCGAATACGGCGGGCAAGGCGCTGGCATTTGCTCTGTTCAATCTGCAGGAGCGCGGCCGGCTGCTGATCGGGCACGCCGATGAGGTGTATGAAGGGATGATCGTCGGCATTCACTCCCGCTCCAATGACCTGGTCGTGAATCCGACCAAGGCCAAACAGCTCACCAACATTCGCGCGGCGGGCAATGATGAAAATCTGATTCTCACCTCCCTGCAAAGATTGACTCTGGAGCAGGCTCTGGAGTTCATCGATGACGACGAACTGGTCGAGGTGACGCCCGGCTCCATCCGCCTGCGGAAGAAGCTGCTGAAAGAGCATGAACGGAAAAGGTTGCTGCGTGCAGCGGTCTGAACGGGATGGATGCGATGTTGGATGATCGGCGTGTCGAAGTCGAACGCAACACTTTGGAAACCCGAATTACAGTGTCGGTCAATCCCGATGGAACCGGTCAATCCTCTTTCGACACCGGTGTGCCTTTTCTCGATCATATGCTGGATCAGGTGGCGCGTCACGGAATGATCGATCTGGCTGTTGATGCTCGGGGGGATCTGCATATCGACGGCCACCATACGGTCGAGGATATCGGCATCACCTTCGGACAGGCGATGGCGCGGGCGCTGGGTGACAGGCAGGGAATCGTTCGCTATGGCCATGCCTATGTGCCGCTGGATGAAGCGCTCTCCCGCGTGGTGATCGATTTTTCCGGGCGCCCGGGGTTATCGTATAATGTGAAGTTTCCGCGTGCGCGGATCGGCGATTTCGACGTCGATCTGTTTCTAGAATTTTTTCGTGGCTTTGTCAATCACGCTAAAGTGACGCTGCATATCGACAACCTCAAAGGCGACAACGCCCATCATATTGCTGAAACCGTATTCAAGGCTTTTGGGCGTGCGCTGCGGATGGCGATTGCCGCCGATCCTCGAATGCAGGGAATCCTGCCTTCGACGAAAGGAAGCCTTTAGCGATGTCCAGTGTTGCGGTGATTGATTACGGCATGGGCAACCTCCATTCCATTGCCAAAGCGCTGCTGCGTGTCGGCGGCTCGACGCAGGTCTGGGTGACCGCCGATGAAAAGAAAATTCTTCAGGCGGATCGGGTCGTGTTCCCCGGTGTGGGTGCGATCAGAGATTGCATGCAGGCCTTGCGGCGTCTCGGCCTGGATCGGGTAATCGAGGAGGTCGCCGGGACCAAACCTTTGCTCGGGATCTGTCTCGGGCTGCAGGCGCTGCTGGAGGAGAGCGAAGAGGGCGGGGGCGTTCCCTGTTTGGGGCTGTTTCCAGGCGCGGTGGTGCGTTTTTCCGAACCGCTGACCGATGCGGACGGTGCCGTTTTGAAAATTCCACACATGGGTTGGAACGGCGTGTTTCAGAGTGCCGGGCATCCGCTTTGGAGCGGCATCCCGCAGGGCAGCCGATTTTATTTCGTTCACAGCTACTATGCAGAGCCTGCGGCAGCAAATCATGTTGCGGCAACGACTAATTATCCGCAGCCGTTTGCCTGTGCATTGGCGCGTGACAATATTTTTGCAGTTCAATTTCACCCGGAAAAGAGCCAATCCGTTGGATTGCGGCTGCTGGAGAATTTTGCCGCCTGGGATGGTTTGAATGTGACGTAGAGTGATTTTATCGAGGTATTTTCTATGCTACTCATACCCGCTATCGATCTGAAAGGTGGCAAGTGTGTGCGGTTGCGCCAAGGGCGCATGGACGATGATACGGTTTTTTCCGAAGACCCTGTCGCGATGGCCGGTCAATGGGTTAAAGCCGGGGCTAAACGCCTGCATCTGGTTGATCTGGACGGCGCGTTTGCCGGGCACCCGAAAAACGCCGATATCATTCATGAGATCGCCGGCCGTTATCCTGATGTGCCGATACAGGTCGGCGGTGGTATCCGCGACGAGGACACCATTCAGGGCTACCTCAATGCTGGCGTGGAATATGTGATCATCGGCACCAAAGCGGTGAGCACGCCGCATTTCGTCAGTGATATCGGAGCGGAGTTTCCCGGCCATATCATTGTCGGGCTGGACGCGAGAGACGGCAAAGTCGCAATCGATGGATGGTCAAAATTATCGCACCATGATGTCATCGATCTGGCGCAGAAGTTCGAAGAAGATGGTGTGGAAGCGATTGTCTACACCGATATCTCACGCGACGGCATGCTGGAGGGCGTCAATGTCGCAGCCACCGCCCAGTTGGCGCGATCGATTCATATTCCGGTGATCGCCTCGGGCGGCATCCGCAGTCTGGACGATATCCGTGCGCTGGGTGAGGTTGTCGATGACGGTGTGATCGGAGCCGTGACCGGGCGGGCGATCTACGAGGGCACGCTCGATTTCGCCGAAGCGCAAAAGATCGCCGACCAATTTTGATGGGAAGCGACAAGCCGATGGGTCTGGCTAAACGGATCATCCCCTGTCTGGATGTCGACAACGGGCGCGTTGTCAAAGGCATCCGGTTCGTCGACATCCGCGATGCCGGCGATCCCGTGGAAGTGGCTCGCCGCTATGACGAGGAGGGGGCCGATGAGTTGACCTTCCTCGATATCACCGCCAGCTCGGACGACCGCGAAACCATGGTGCATGTGGTGGAGCAGGTGGCCGGAGAGGTGTTCATTCCGCTGACGGTCGGCGGCGGCATCCGGACCTTGGAGGATATCCGGCGCCTGTTGAACGCCGGGGCGGACAAGGTCGGCATCAATACGGCTGCCGTCTTCAACCCGGAATTCGTCAGGCAGGCCGCCGAACGTTTCGGCTCGCAATGTATCGTTGTCGCCATCGATGCCAAACAGGTCAATGGACCGGGGGAGGCCGCGCGCTGGGAGATTTTCACCCATGGCGGCCGCAAGCCGACCGGCATCGACGCGGTGGAGTGGGCCCGGCGCATGGTTCGTTATGGGGCCGGCGAAATTCTGCTGACCAGCATGGACCGGGACGGCACCCGGCAGGGATTCGATCTGGCATTGACGCGGACGATCAGTGAAGCGGTCTCGGTTCCTGTGATCGCCTCGGGCGGTGTCGGCACCCTGGAACACCTTGCCGAAGGGATCATACAGGGCAAGGCGGATGCGGTTTTGGCAGCCAGTATTTTTCATTTTGCCGAATACACCATTCAGGAGGCTAAACAATACATGGCGCAGCAGGGCATTGAGGTACGTCTGCTGTGAGCGGAGCCTGGCTGGATCACATACGCTGGACGGAAGATGGACTGGTCCCGGTCATCGCCCAGGAGCAGGGGTCGGGGCAGGTGCTGATGTTCGCCTGGATGACCCGGGAGTCATTGGCGTTGACCGCCGAGGAGGGCTACGCGGTTTACTGGTCCCGGTCGCGGCGGAAACTGTGGCGCAAGGGGGAAGAGTCCGGACACCGGCAAAGAATCCATGAAATTCGTCTCGATTGCGATGAGGATGTGATTTTGCTGATCGTTGAACAAATCGGCGGGATTGCCTGTCATACTGGTCGTCATCATTGCTTTTTCCGGAGACTGCATGACGGCGAATGGCAAACGGTCGAGCCGGTGTTGAAAGACCCGAAGGCGATTTATGATGGTTGAGCCAATGAACGAGGATGTATTGAAGCAGCTTGCCGACGTTCTGGAACAGCGCAAAGCGGCCGATCCCGAAAGCTCTTATGTGGCCGGCCTGTACGCCATGGGCCTCGATGCCATTCTCAAAAAGATCGGTGAAGAGGCCACCGAAACGGTGATCGCAGGGAAGGGCGGCGACAATGAGCAGATTATCTATGAAACAGCGGATTTATGGTTTCACAGCATGGTGCTGCTGGCGCATAAGGGCTTGAGCCCCGACGATGTGTTGCAGGAGCTGCAGCGCCGCTTTGGATTGTCCGGCCTGGAAGAGAAGGCGGCGAGAGAAAACCGATAAGTTGTCGGTTGGGCAAAGCGCAGCGTGCCCAACGGTTGCTGGGCGAATGTTGGGCACGGCCTGTCGGTCTTTGTTCAACCTGCTGGCGCAACGCCGCTTTGGGTTGTCCGGCCCGGAAAAGAAGGCCGCAAAAGAAAACGTTAAGCGTGGAGCATAAAGATGGGTCCTAGTATTTGGCAGTTATTGGTTGTTCTGGTCATCATACTGTTGTTGTTCGGAACGAAGCGGTTGCGTAGTCTGGGTGGGGACCTGGGATCCGCCATCAAAGGGTTTCGTAGTGCCGTGAAGGATGGTGAAGGTGGAAAAAAACCGCCGGTTTCCGAGAAGCTAGAAGACACTCCTGGTGAGACCATCGAGGGCGAAGTGACCTCCAGGGAAAAAGAGAAGGTGTAGTGTTCGATATCGGCTTTTGGGAGTTGGCTGTGGTCGGGCTGATCGCGCTGCTGGTGATCGGTCCGGAACGCTTGCCCAGGGTGGCGCGGCTGACCGGCTTCTGGATCGGAAAGGCACGCAGCATGGCGGCTTCGGTCAGACAGGAGATCCGGGACGAACTTTATGCGGAAGAGATCCGGCAGACCCTCGCCCAACAGTCCCCGCCGGAAGAGCTGAACAGACTCGTCGAGGAAACGTCATCGACGGTTCAATCGGCTTCCGATGCGATCGAAGAGGTCGCCAAGCCTGTCGAGGCTGGTCTGAAAGAGAGCCGGCCGACAGGTTCGAAGCAATCGCATGACGAGTAACCCCCCTCCGAGTGAGGAAGAGAACGAACAGCCTTTCATCTCTCATCTGATCGAGCTGCGCAACCGATTGTTGCGTGCGGTTATGGGTGTTCTGGTGATCTTTCTGGCGCTGACGCCCTTCGCCAATGAAATCTACGGTTATGTGGCGGGTCCTTTGCTGCAGCACATGCCGGAGAACAGCACCATGATCGCGATCGAGGTAGCTTCTCCGTTTTTGACGCCGTTCAAGCTGACGTTGGTCGCAGCCATATTCCTCTCCATGCCGCTGACCCTCTACCAACTCTGGGCATTCGTGGCGCCGGGACTCTACCGTCACGAACGCCGGCTCATTTTGCCGCTGCTGCTGGCCAGTACGATTCTTTTCTATCTGGGCGTGGCGTTTGCCTACTTTGTGGTTTTTCCGTTGGTATTCGGCTTTTTGACCGCAGCGGCACCGCAGGGCGTTGCGGTGATGACCGACATTTCCAGGTATCTGGATTTCGTTCTGACCCTGTTTTTTGCGTTCGGTCTTTCGTTCGAAGTGCCGATTGCGACCATCCTTCTGGTCTGGACCGGTGTGGTCACACCCAAAGGACTGGCGGACAAGCGGCCTTATGTTATCGTCGGCGCTTTTGTGATCGGCATGCTGCTCACCCCCCCCGACGCGATATCGCAAACGCTGCTGGCTGTGCCGGTCTGGGTGCTGTTTGAATTGGGCCTGTTGTTTTCCAGGTTCTTTGTGCCCAAGCGCCGCTATGCGTATGATTATGGTCCTCCACCCGATTATGACGCCGAGGCGGAATTCGATCGCGACGAGGAGGATGAGCGGGAAAGTGGGCGGCGTTAGAACCAGAAGGCCGCAGGGTACGAACTGCGTACCTTGTTTCTGAATCTGCTACTCCCTGACCGGACGCTTGTCCAATTTGCGCTGCAGTGTCCGCCGGTGCATGCCGAGCGCGCGCGCGGCGGCGGAAATGTTGCCGTCGTGTTCCATCAATATTTTTTGCAGATGTTCCCATTCGAGCCTTTTGACCGACAAAGGCCTCGCTTTGACCGAAACAGAGGCATCGCCTTCCTCGCGATGCAAAGCATTGACAATCTCGTCGGCATCGGCAGGTTTGGTGAGATAGTGCGTCGCCCCCAGCTTGATCGCCTCCACCGCTGTGGCGATGCTGGCATAGCCTGTCAGCATCACAATGTGTGTATGATCGTCCAGTGAATGCAGGCGTCTGACCAGTTCCAGCCCCGATTCATGACCGATCCGCAAGTCGATGACAGCGTATTCAGGATCCATGGTTTCGGCGATTTCTATACCGTCAGCCAGATTATCGGCAACCAGCACTTCGAAATCACGTTTGCTCAAAGCCTGTTGCAGGACCGCGCAGAACGTGGGGTCGTCATCGACCAGCAGCAGTCTCGGCTGATCGTTTTGGCCTTTTTTTGTTTTGTCTTTTTCGCTCATCTGTTTGCCGTGGAGGGGAGCAGCGGAAGCGTGATGCGCGTGCAGGCACCGCCTGATTCCAGATTGAACAGGCTGACTTGACCGCCGAGCCGTTCGATGGTCGCGCAGGTCAAAAACAGGCCGACGCCGAGTCCTTGGCCCGGCTCTTTCGTCGTGACCGGTTCTTTGCCGGCTGTCGCCGCAATTTCCGGTCGTATGCCGGGGCCCCGATCGCGCACTTCCAATACCAGCCGCTTTGCATCCCATTGGGCATTGAGTTCGATCGATGTCGGCGATACATCGGCGGCGTTATCCAGAATATTGATGAGGGCATAGGTCAGTGTCCGGTCGGCAACGATATTGGGTGCCGGCCGTATCCCCTCGGCAACATATTTCAGCCGGACATTCAGCCACTGGCTCCGCCATTGATGAATGATGTCATCCAGGTATTCCTCCAATGGCATCGAATGACCGGATTCGGCACGGACTTGCCCGGCCGAGGCCGACATGACCGAAAGTGCTTTTTTGCAGCGGTCGATCTGCTCGCGCAGTATCCGCATTTTTGCAGAGAGCTCGGCAAACCCTTTTTTCGAATATTCCTGCTCTAATTCATGCGTGAGAATCGCCATCGTGCCCAGCGGTGTTCCCATTTCATGAGCGGCGCTGGCCGCAAGCGTTCCCAGCGCGACCACCCGCTCATCGCGCAGCGCCAGCTCTCGTGCTTTCGCGAGTCGATGATTGCGTTCGCGCAGTGAGCTGGCCATTTCCACGATAAAGTAGGCGACGATACCCGCAATCAGCAGAAAGCCGAACCACATGGCGAAGACGTGGAGGTCGAGATCATATTCGGATTGCATGGCGAGTACGAACTGAGGCAGCTCTTTTGTGCGCACCGCCGAAACGAACTCCGGCAACGGAATATGATAGCCGATCAACAGCGTATAACACACCGAAGACAGGCCGACCATGTACCAGGTATAAATTTGTGGCAGCACCGTCGCGGTCACGATGAGCGGCAGCAGCAGAAACCAGGCAATCGGGTTGGTCGCGCCGCCGGTCAGATACAACATGGCGGTGATCCCCAGCACGTCGAAAACAAGGTGGAAAAAGAGCTCCAGGTCGGTTACCGGGTATGTTGTCGACTGCAGCCGGTACCAAGTGAGTGAATTGACGATGACGATCGCTGAAAGAACGGCCCATAACCGGTCTTCCGGGACCGGATAGCCGACCACATAAACAGCAGTGAGAATAATCAGCGCCTCGCCGAGAATCAGGAAGTTGCGCAGCAAGAACAGCCATTTGAGGCTCTGATAAGCCGAGCTGACGGAATTCGTATTGGACTGAGGCAACATTGGCAGGTCAATTTCCATTGATGGCCGGTAATATTCTAACACTCAGCGTTGATTTTCCGGGTGCGACAATTTGCCACATTCCATTCGACCATTTCCGCTGCTATGATTGATCATAACTTGATTGGCTCAACTTTTTTGCCAAAGTCGAGACAATTGAAGTTGTGAATCACATCCTTCCTCTGGAGGCGCTGACCGAGTCGCCTCAATCTATAGAGCAGGGTAGGTCGAGGTTGCACCTACTCTGCTTTTTTATTCTGCTGCCTTTATATTGCATAGGGTCTGCTTTTGCATCGTTGCTCGGTATGACGATACTTGGCAGACATTAAGCAAATCAAAAGAGTGCGGCAATTTGTCGCGCGACAATATGCCACATTCCATGATTGAAAAAGGGCTGCTACAATTGCTTTCAACATATTTGCAATTGCCAAATATGTGACCAACGTGCTTCATTGTGCGTTTATCCCTCCTCTTTGATTGGGGCAGGAATGAAACATTTCCTGCCTTTTTCTTTGCCCGACGTTTTTCCTAGGAGGCTGTCCGGGAATAGTGACCCATCGCAACGGCACGCGCGCTGTAGATCGGATCAGGCGCGCTGCTGATGAGTCTTGAATTGGGCACCGAATCTTATTTGCGCCGTTCCGACGTTTGGCCGAAGGATCATCTGCTGGACGAACTTAATCGCTGGATGGTGCGTACCACTTCGGGCTTACGAATTCATTCCTTGGCTTTGTGCAATTGGGTTCGGATTCTTCGCAAATTGGGAGCGTTCGGCGAAACCGCCTCCGCTCTGGCAAGATAAATGGCCGCCCTGCGAAAGCGGCGTTCGGCTATGGCTCTTTCGATCAACCGGACGTACATATCAACGATCCGCTGATTTCCCGCTTGGGCTTCCGCATTTTCCGGGTCGAGAGCAAGAACTGCCTGATAATGTCGATAGGCATTGTTTTCCTCCGGCGTTGTCAGCCGCAGTGCCGCGATCGCTGCTTCGGCAGCTGCCAGGTGCGATTGAATGGTGCCATCGCCGGTCGGTGGCTCGGGTGGTGACTGCTTGTCCGAGTGACTCGCCGCAATTGCCTCGGACGTTGGTCGGGCGGGTTTATCCACTTTCGTCGCCGGGGCGACGACGGCATCGCTGCCGGTTGCCGGTTCAGGGAGGGGCTCCGGCGTGCTCATCCCGGGGTGTTCGGCGGTGGAGGGAAGCTGATGACTCGGCTGCGTACTGGTTGTTGCCAGGCGCTGCGGCGATTTCTTCGTCTCAGCGGATTCCTGTCTGACGTCAAGCGCTTGGCGCTTCGCGGGTACCGGTTCGGTCTTGATTGGCTCGCGGGCTTCGGCAGCCGCTTTCTCGGCACGAGTGCGTGGGACGCTCCCGCTTGCCGCATCGATCTCTTTCTCTTTCGATGCAGCCGGGCCTGACCGGCTGTCCTTTTGGAAAGTCAACGTTTCCGACACCGGTTCGTCCGCCCGAAAATACCATAATCCGGCGATCAGTGCGACCACACCAATGACCGCGCCGCTCCAAAGAGCGGTGCGTCGAGACGATTCGATCGGTTTAACCTTCTGTTCCCTGTCGTCTGGCCCTGTCCCTGTGGCCATTGGTTGAACAGTTCCATTCTCACTGCTGAGCGCAGCCAGAACCTCGGTGGCCGAGCGGGGTCGGTCTTGTGCTTCGGGGCGGAGCATCCTACCGATCGTTTCCAACAAATTTTCATCGTCGATTCGGACGCTCGAGCTGGATAGGACTTCCTCCAGCATATCCGGTTTGCCTTTGTTTATCGCCGAGATTCGTTCAGGTGCCGGTATCGGTTCGTTGTGCGTAATGCATCGATACATCGTAGCGCCCAAGGCATACAGATCACATTGAGGGTCGGGCCGGTTGCCCGGTTCGTATTGTTCGAGTGCCGCATAACCGGCGCGCAATTCCTGAGCAAGTCTGTCGCTGCGTGCGGAGATGGCCAGCTTGGCGGCAGCGAAGTCAATCAGTACCGGTTCCCCGTTTTCCCGCAGCAGAACATTCGATGGATGGATGTCGCCGTGCACTGTTCCGCGCGTGTGCACCTGTTCGAGCCCGGCCAGCAGTGACCCGAGAATGGCTTTCAGTTCCGGTCCGGTCAATGCATCCGGTGGATCCGCCCGGCTCGAGAGCGGCGCGCCATCCTCGTAGTCCATGATCAGATACGAGGTCCCGTTGATTTGCAATGTATTATGGACCCTGACGATGTCGCGGCGCTCGATTTGTCCCAGGATCTCCGCCTGCCCCACGAAACTCTCAAGACCGGACTCATAGACCGCCCGGGTACGTTTGGACTTCGGTGCGACAGTGTGGCCATTCTTTCGGCGTACGGCGAAGTCATGGGGAAAATATTCTTTGAGCACGACCGGCGCGTTGAGATGATGGTTCCAACCGCGATAGGTCATATCGAAACGACTCGCGCTCAAGATACTTTTGATCTCGTAAACGCCAATATGGAAGCCTTCTTGCAAAGCCTGGTGTTGGAATTGAGTCATGATTCTGCGTTGCCCCTGTTTATCGATAGCCATCGGACCTTCCGGTGAGCGAAACCCCGGGCGATCGTATCTATTTTAACCCCTTTTTTCTTTCATAACCCGAATCGTAGTTGGATGCGCACGTATCCGCACGTATCCTATGCGATGCGTTTCGGTGGGGGTGGAATAATTCAGCGTTTGGTCGCGATCACCGTTGCGGTCTTCCGGAATGCGTCGTTCAGGAGCTGTAGGTCGACTCGACTATACGCGCAGGCTCAGTACATCGCAGGAGGCGTGTTTGACCACCCTGGCCGTAATCGAGCCCATCAGGCGCTCCAATCCTGAGTGACAGCGGTGCGCCAACAGGATCAGGTCGGCATCGTGCTCGTCGGCGTAGGAAACGATGGTACTCACCGGCGAGCCACTCAGGATTTTGGTGGTGGTATGGGGATAATCCAGCCGCTGCGCCAGTTCTTTCATTTGTTGTGCGGCATTGTCTGTTCGCTGTTGTTCGAATTCCATCTGGTAGGGGATGGTACCGGGTTCGAGCACGTCGCCATCGATCGGCAGGGGTTCCATGACGTGCAGCACGGTCAGCTTCGCGTCGTATTGCCGGGCGATATCCCGTGCCTGGATTGGGGCCTGTCGTGTGGCCTCGGACAGGTCGGTGGCGAAGAGAATGTGCCGGTATCTGCGCGGAAAGCCCGGTACCGGTTTGGACGTTTCTTCGTGCAGCCAAGCCCAAGCCTCGTCGATCTGATCGTGCTCGAAATAACGGCTCTTTCCACGCAGCAGAAAGCGGGCCAGATTGATGATCCAAACTTCCCAGCCTTTGTCTCCAATAATGGCAATGCGCTCGAACTCCTTCAGGTGCGCCATACCCAGCGACAGTGTATCCCAGGCGGCTTCCGCCTCCCATCCTTCGAATGCTTCCACCTCCAACAGCAACGATCTGGCTGCGGACGTTTCAGGCACCGATTTCAGTCTGGCCAGAAGTTCCTGGCAGTCCCGGTGAGTCAGCTTGCCGGTGATCGCAAAGGCAAGAATGCATTCATCGTTGACCGGTATTTCCTTTAACATCGGGCTCTCTCGTGCGATCGATCGGAGCGCCTATTATAGACCAGGTCTGCGTGCCGGGCAGTCAGTATTGTGCTCAGAGAGCCGCTAACGGAGCGCCCGTCGCTGATGTTCCCGGGCTGACGTGTTGCGTGGCGTGGTTTTTTGCGATTCTACGGCAGGCGAGATGAAACTCTCTCTGCATTTGCCCGTATTTGGCAATGACCTGTCAGCGGTAACGCGTTCGACGGGCAAAACAAAATCGGATTGGATTCTTGGTGTCGAGGAGCGGACTTGAACCTCCATAAAAATACATAAAAAAAGATATAAAACAATAAGGTACAAATATAATCGCTTTTCGCACTCCACACACGCTCCACACTGAGTTAGAAATCCAGCACATCGCGCAGACGATCCAGCGCTGCCTTGTGAGCGTTCGCACTCATTCGTTGCACGTTGCGTAGTTTCCACTGGATTGCAGGCAGTTGCTGAATATGGTCGAAGGGCATCAGGCTCCAATCTGGCTCACCTTGCTTGATTGACAGTAGGAACTTGCGCTCGTTTTCTGAAAGTGCCGTGAGCACCCAAGCAAACATTTGCTCCCGCGTGGCTTCGAGTTCGTCCAGTCCGATTGCGTGAGCGGTCATGCCCGCAAAGTGGTGAGTATAGAGTTGTTCGATGGGTATCCGCTTCGGAGATAACAGCTCTGCCATGGGTCGGCGATGTCCAGCAAGGTAGACAACGAACGCCTGTCGGATGTTATCGGAGATTTCCCCGGTGTCGAGAAGCTGTCTGATGTCAAATAGATCACGGGGGTGCTGCCGGTCGAGAGCCGCACATAACTTACCTCCGTAAAGGTCTCCGGTGGCCAGGCGTTGAACGCGTACGAACAGTTCGTACTCGTCCTGTGCCGCCTGACACAAGTCACGCTCGATCGGCGGGAAAAGAATGCCCCGGGAAATCGGGCTTGGTTCCATCTTGATGCGTGCCTGGGGTGTGGCGATCTGCAGCTTGGGCGCATCGGTTCCGGTGGCCCGAATCTGTACCTGAGGAATAGTGCGCTGGATCTCCTTCCCGATCGTTGCGAGCCCTTCAGTGATCTTGGTCAGGGCTGTGTCACGATTGGTGATCGGCAAGAACGTCAGGTCGATGTCGACTGAGAGCCGCGGCATGTCGTAGTGAAACAAGTTGATAGCGGTTCCACCCTTCAATGCAAATGTACGGACTTTAGCCACTGCGGGTAAGCAGCGAATCAATAAGTCCACCTGGGCTCGATAGCGTTTGTTGACAGGCATGATGGTTCCTTATTGGTGATTCGTGTCTGCCACGACCAGATTGTATTTTTTATCAAGGTGGCCACCGGAGTGGATCGTTCGCTTTCCGGTACCGAAATCAACATGCGATAGATTCAGGTCATCGAGCCATGGATGGTTCAGTCGTTCGGCGGCGTACATGAACAGGCGCTTGGTCTTTACTGAGCGACAGGTTTCCAGTAATCGCTGTACGACACGAGGCCGAAGGGACGTCAATGACTCCATGACCTGCAAAGCCTCTTCAAACGATTGTTGCTTCGGGACGAGGTACATTATCTCGAAAGCCGCTCGCTCAAGGGTTGCGACCGCGAGTTCAACCTCCTCGACCTTGACCGTCGAGACGGCGTTCTCGTCATCAGTAAAGATGCCGCTGGTCACCAACCTCACGGGCTGTGACCACTGGTGGTTGCTGAACCAGGAGGGCAGCTTCGTCTTTGCCTTCGCAAACAGTACGACCTCGCGGCCACCCAATGCCAGATAGTGGGCGTAGCCGCGGAGATCGAAGGCCGTGATGGCGCCAGGGTGTACGTCCAACCCCAGTTGCCTTTGGAGTGCGTGAACGGCGCCGGGCCAGTCAACGGTCGAGCCTGCCCGGGCATAGGCGCCATGGCCGAGCCGATTCAGCCAGCCGGATCGAACATATTTATCGGCCAGCCGGTAGTCGATACCTTTGCTATTGAGCCAGCGCTGGGTACCAACGACATGTGGCGGCCAATTCTGGAGGAGCAGGTTTATTTTTGATTCCATATCACTACTCAAAGGCGATAATAATGCATGAATATAAACCACATGAATGTAGAATAACACAGGTTTATAGAAATGCTAAATCATCCTGTGAAAGGCGATGTAATGGCTTGATTTTAAACCATGGTCTGGGAGTGTAGTTATTCAGCCCCCTTAACTTTAGGATATGTAAATAAATAACTGGCCGCTTTAGCGCTGCATCTACCGTTCAGGTTTGATGCTATAGTTCCAGTCTTTGCCATGAAATGTTGCCGGATAGAGGTTAATGCCTTTCATCTCTTTGTCGCTGACCTTGACACCGGTTGGATAGGTATTTTCATCCAGCTCTGCTTGAATCGTAAGGCCAGCATCCGTGGTGGTATTGCCGATTAAATTAACAACCACTTCGTGACTGGCCAACGGCCGCCCCCGCCAATTCTCAGTAATGTGACAAAACATCCGATGTTCGATCTTATTCCATTTGCTGGTGCCGGGAGGAAAGTGGCGCACGTAAATTGCTAAGTTGATCTCATTGGCGAGCTGTTGCAGCTCTACCTTCCATAACCGATTGCGGCTAGCATTACTCCCGCCTCCGTCAGCCGTAATCAGTACTGCTCTCGCCTGTGGATAGCATTTTTTACCCATATGCCTCCACCAGCGCCGGATGGATTCGACCGCGAATTGGGCAGTGTCATGATCGACACCCACACTGACCCAACCTCGATTGTGCGTCGGATCGTACACACCATAGGGGCAAATCTTACCAAGATGTTTGTCTGGAAAATCATGCGTATTCACTCGCTCCGGCTGTCCCTTGGGCTGATACTCACGTCCCCCATTGGAATACGGACCAACCAATTCTTTCTTTTTCGCATCGACTGAAATCACCGGTTGCCCCGCGCGTTGAAATACTTTCACGCAGCGGTTGATATAGCGAAATTGGGCATCACGATCTGGATGCGACGCCCCCTCCAAGCTCTTGCGCGTGCTCTGTAAGCTATAGCCCAAATCCGCCAACAACTGAGCAACTTTGGTATGGCTAACCTTATGCCCTAGGCTGGTGAGCGCTTTGGCCAACTTCCGCGTACTCTTACACGTCCATCTCAGCGGTGACACCGGATCGCCGCGTGCAGTCGGTTCCACCAATGCTTCCAACGCCACAATCAACCTGGGATCAATCGCCGGTAACGCCTTTCGACCGCCGCCCGCACGACGAGTCCGCCGCTCAGCTGCACTCTTCCTCGGCACGCCTTTCCGTATCTCTTCGCAACCGCGGCGAATCGTACGCTCTCCAATGCCCGTCGCTTCTGCTACCGTTTTAATCCCACCCCGTCCTAATTCGAGCGCTTCGCTTGCCGCCCACCAACGACGTCCTCTTTCATCCAGCTCCGCACCCAGCCGGTTGAACTTCCTCTTCAGTCCGTCTATGACAGTAGCCTCAGCCATGCACTCATCATACACAAAAGCGCATGGAAACGGCCAGTTACATATTTACACCTCCTTACTCTGCAGCGACCCCAACGGTCAGCCAGAAAGACCGGTTGACGCTGGGCTTCTTCAAACGGCTGGTTACACCAGATGATGAGGAGGCCTTGGTGGACGGTTGTCGCGAATTGGTACTTGGCGATGAGAATAAGGCCCTTAAGCACCTGAAGAAAGCGATGCACCTGGCTGATGGTGCGTATCTGGCGGGCTTTCTCTCGCTAAAGCAGGAGCGGCTACAGGAAGCAGTAAACTACCTGACCACGGCAGCAGAGAACCACAGTCGTTTGGGCCGCTACTTTGATAAGTATGGCATCTCCGCCACGATGAGTCTGCCGATCACCGATGAGGTGGCCGTGCATGTTGGCCCGAACCTTCGGGGCGTGTTACTGGGTCTGGTGGAAGCCTATCAGGGTCAGCAGCAGCGCTGGGAGGATGCCATCGCCTGTCTGGAGAGACTACGGCGGCTGGAGCCCGACGACGTGGTGGTGAAACTGTCCCTGGCAGAGCTGCTGTTGGAGGCCTCTCCCGGTGACCGCAACGTGTTCCGGAAAGTTATTCGTCTGGCGGAGGGCATTGAAAATGAGACGCCCGTCCACACCTCACTGCTGTTCTACAAGGCGAAAGCCCTGCACGGACTCGGGCTTCTGGATGCGGCGTTCAGGTTGAATAAAGTTGACGATGTGGCCAGTCAGATTCGGCAACTTGTCGAGTCGAAAGAGAGTGCGTCAATGCAGTTTGTTCGACAGGCTTTGCATGGAAGGATGCGTGCGCGTTCTTCATCGGTTAACGAGATGGTTGCGAGCAAATCATGAACAGTGAACGTGCGAACTTTGGAAACGAAAACCACCGATCTGCGTTCCACTCACGTTCCACAAAAGCGACATTCAGAGACAATGGGAGACAAGGGAATGAATTTACAGATACAAAAAAAGCACTGTAAATACAGTGCTTTTCGTGGTTTTTGATGGTCTGTGATAGTCTGGTAAAATGGTGCCGAGGAGAGGACTTGAACCTCCACGGGGGGTAACCCCCACTAGCACCTGAAGCTAGCGCGTATACCAATTTCGCCACCTCGGCAGTGATGTGACGGAGCATCGATCGATGCAGCGCATACTTTAATGATTGCGGCAATCTTTGTCAATCGTCGAAGCAGGGCAACAGAATAATCACATCATAACATCCTCAATATCCAAGGACTTGGGGCCAACGTAGGTCGGAATAGCGCAGCGTAATCCGGCATTGGCGGCATTTGTTGGGTTACCGCGCGAGAAAGATCGGCGGGTGATGGAGGGGCTGCAGCGTGCGCGCCTAACCCTACCTACATTTTTACTCGCTGCGTCCAGGAATAGACCAGAGCCAATGCGAGGTAGGCCGCAGCCAGGGCAAGGAGTGCGACAGCCGGTACTCTCATGGCCGGGGAGTCCGCTGCTTGCCAATCGAATTTCACTGCCTGGTCTGCAACGGCGGTCAGCACAGCGGCTACGAAAACGTCCAGAGCGAGGGAGTAGGAGCGAAGACTCAGGAAAAGTGCGATTGCTGTTTCGATGGCGAGGAGCAGAGCCACAATAAGGCAGAAGGCAGGAAGCAGGGCGGGGAGGTCGGGCGGGAAAGCGGAGACGATGAGGCTTTCATAGATGCCGGGGGTCAGCCGCACTGCGATCCAGAGTACCGCCGCCGTCATCGCAGCGATGAGCACTCTCGGCAGAACCCGGACGCCCCTTCGGAAACGAACCGAGACGAGGACCGGCTTTTTCACCACGGCTTTCCGGGCCGACACGATCCGCAGCAGATATTTTTCGATCTCCACCAGTGTGAACAGCAGCAGGCCGAAGGCGCCGATCCGCGCCCAGGCAGTCGCGTCGATGTCCGCCGTTCCGAACAGCTTCTGCAGCACAGGCAGGTAGCTGAACAGCCCCTGCGCCACCAGAAGCACCGGCACGGCCAGCAGCACATAGCGGTTGCTGAACAAACCTTTCCACGACAGGGCCGGTGCATAAAGGTAGCGGCTGTTGAACAGATAGACGATTTCACCCATCACCAGCGTGTTGACGGCAGCGGTGCGGGCCGCCTCGATGCCGGCGCCCAGCCCGATCTCGTAGTAGAACAGGCCAAGGAGCCCCGCCACGAGAAGAAACGAGACGAAGATGATCCGCCAAAGGGCGAAGGTGGTCAGCAGCGGCTCTTTGGGCGGACGCGGCGGGCGCTGCATCACGTTCTCCTCCGGTAGCTCGAAGGCCAATGGCAAAGAGAGCGTCACCGCGGTAATCAGGTTCACCCACAGGATCTGCAGCGGGGTGATGGGCATGGTGAAACCCAGCAGGATCGCAACCATAATCGCTCCGGCTTCGCCGAAACTGGTCGGCAGAACGTATACGATCGCTTTCTGCAGGTTGTCGTAGACGGTCCGCCCCTCTTCGACCGCATGCGCGATGGATGCGAAGTTGTCGTCGGCCAGCACCATGTCGGCGGCCTCTTTCGCGGCTTCGGTTCCATTGATCCCCATCGCGATGCCGATATCCGCCCGTTTGAGCGCGGGTGCATCGTTCACACCGTCTCCGGTCATGGCAACGATGTCGCCTTCGGCTTGCAGCGCATGCACCAGCCGCAGCTTGTGCTCCGGGCTGGTGCGGGCGAAAACACTCGCATTCGCCAGTTGGGCGCGCAAAGCCTCGTCGTCCAGTGCTTCGATTTCGATGCCGGTCAAAGGTCTTTCACCATCGGTAATGCCAAGGCGCGCACCGATGGCTTGGGCTGTGAGGGCGTGATCGCCGGTGATCATCTTGACCTCGATCCCCGCCTGATGACAGGATGCCACGGCGCGAATCGCCTCCTCGCGCGGAGGGTCCATCAAGCCGAGCAGGGCGAGCAGGACAAAGCCCTCCTCGGTATCGGCAAAACTGAGTTGCTGCTGCGGCTCCTTCAGCGGCTTGACGGCGATGGCGAGCAGGCGCTGTCCCTCGGCGGCCGCTTGTTCCAGGATGTCGTGCCAACGGGTTCGATTCAGCGGCGAATCGCCGCTGCGTCTGCGCTCCCGATCGCATTTTTCGAATACCACTTCGGGGGCGCCTTTGAGAAAGATGAAACCGTGTCCTTCATGATCATGATGCAGCGTCGCCATGAAGCGGTGCTCCGACTCGAACGGAATGGTATCGATCCGGGGAAAGTTGGCCTGCTCCAGTGCGGGGTTGGGCAGCACCTTCAATGCCAGGGTCTGCAAAGCGCCTTCGGTGGGGTCGCCCTGCAGTTCGAAGACGCCGTTCTGCCTGCGGACGACTGCGTCGTTGCACAACAGCGAGGCGCGGGCGATCTCCACCAATTCGGGCGCCTCAGCGGGCGAGATGGTCTGACCGTCGACGCTGAAACGTCCGTCCGGCGAATAGCCGACGCCGCTGACACCGAACACCCGTTCCGGGGTGATCACGTTCTGCACCGTCATTTCGTTCCTGGTCAGGGTGCCGGTTTTGTCCGAGCAGATGACGGTCACCGAGCCGAGCGTTTCCACCGCGGGCAGGTGACGGATGATGGCGTTGCGTTTTGCCATGCGCTGCACGCCGACGGCCAGCGTAATGGTGACGATCGCCGGCAATCCCTCGGGAATTGCCGCGACCGCCAATCCCACCACCGCCATCAACATCTCTTTCAGTGGGTAGCCGCGGACCAGCATGCCGAATGCGAAGCAGGCCGCCGCCATCAACAGGATCGCTCCGGTCAGCCAGCGGCCGAATGTTTCCATCTGTTTGAGCAGGGGCGTCGCAACCTTTTCGACATGGGTCAACATCCTGCTGATCTGGCCGACTGCAGTGGCGGTGCCGGTGGCGATGACGACACCTAGTCCCTGACCGTAGGTTACCAATGTTCCCGAATAGGCGATGCAGAATCGGTCGCCGAGAACGGCCTTTTCGGTGACCGGTGCAACCGATTTCTCCACCGCGATGGATTCGCCGGTAAGAGGGGCTTCATCGATCCGAAGATTTTTGGCTTCCAAAAGGCGCAGATCGGCCGGCACTTTATCCCCGGACTGGATGAGTACGATATCGCCCGGCACCAGCTGTTCTGCGGGAATGGTCTCGCGCTGACCGTCGCGCAGTACCACCGCGGAGAGAGAGAGCATGTGACGGATGGCCTCGATCGCCGACTCGGCCTTTCCCTCCTGAATGAAGCCGATCAAAGCGATGATGATGACCACACCCATGATCACGCCCGTATCGACGAAGTCGCCCAACAGCGCCGAGACCGAAGCAGAGGCGAGCAACACGTAGATCAGTACGTTGTGGAACTGCGTCAGGAGACGCATCCAGGCGCTGCGGCGCTTGGCGGGCGGAACGGCATTGGGCCCGAACCGTTCGGCCCGCCGCTGCGCTTCGCCGGAAGAAAGACCGCGGGTCTTGTCGCTGTCGAGGGCACGAAGCACCGCCTTGGCGGAAAGGGTGTGCCAGCTCTTATCGAGCGAATCGTGACGAATGGTCATCTATTTCCCCTTGTTTGGCGGCGGTCCAAGCAACGAAACCCAACGGCTGGCGTTGTATCGATTCGGCTAGGAGGCTGTCCGAGAATAGCGATCGTAGCGAGGGCGAGACTGATTGAGTCAGATTTTTCGATCATTTGAGGCGAATAGTGGGCCTATTTAACAAAAATGATCGGGAAATCTGGCCGGTCAGGGTTGTCCGCAGTAGATCAGTCCATTCTCGGACAGCCTCCTAGGTTGGGCTTCGCACCTCAAACTCAACCGACGGTAGGCCGCAATGTTGCCGATTTAAGCCCTCTCCAACGGAAAGGGTTGAGTGACGAGATATTAAATGAAAGAAATCAATCATTTAGATCCCCTCATCCCGGCCTTCTCCCGGAGGGAGAAGGAGCACTCCATGCTAATTCAACAGCATTGATCATAGGCCGCCGCCAAGTCACAATGAGAATTGCCGCCTCCGGCAAGGAGGTGTAACCCGAACGCTCAGGAATGGAATATAATATGGCTTTGTCGGTTCTCGATGGCTCGCTTGATGCTCTTATCGCGGCAGTGGCCCGGCTTTTGAGACGTTGTCTTGTTTCCAACCAAAATGATACCAAACTCACCGGCCCTGCGACATTGGACCCAACATCCCTGCGAATGAGCACGACGCAACTCGCTCACGCCATTCATTTTCACGCTCGATTTCCAACCGCCCTTGACTCGCCTCACACTGGTTCGTCCGGGTTATGTCAAGTGAAACCGTAATAATGACACACTTATATGTAAATAGGCTTTTCTTGTATGAATAATTCTTTTAGTATTGCGATTGCAATCGACTTTGGAACCACGTTTTCGGGCTATGCCTACTGCTTGTCTGCTCACACATCAGCAGGTGATATATACAAAAATACCGAGTGGACCAAGCAGGTCGGGCAAAAAAATTCCTATATAAAAACACCGACTCATCTGCTCTATAAGGACGGAAAGCTTGAAGCATGGGGCTACCATGCCAAGCGGCGCTTGGGTGAACTGAGCGAAACGGATGATGCCGAGGATTACTGTTTTTTTGAGAACTTCAAACCAAAGCTGTTTGAGCGGGATTGCATCGATGAGAGGGGAGAACCTTACATAGAACAGAACGGACAACGATTCTTGATCGTTGATCTGATTGCGGATTATTTGCGGAAGCTTCGGTTGAGTGCGCTTAACGATGTGAAGAGTCATATAGGAGCGAAAATCAATGAATCGCGAATACGCTGGTGTCTGACGATTCCGGCCATATGGGATGATGCCGCAAAGCAGCTGATGGAACAAGCGGCACAGAAGGCTGGTATTGCAGGAGAAAGAAAATGGAACGCTGAACATTTTATCTTTGCATTGGAACCGGAGGCTGCTGCGATCTACTGTCTGTACGTTGCTGATAAAGAATTGGGGATCGTAGAAAATCAGTCGACCATGATGATTATCGATTGCGGCGGTGGAACGGTCGACTTGACCGTACATGAAATTATTCGTGACGGCGTCGACAAAGGTTTGCGGGAGGTCGTTCCAGGTTCCGGTGCTGCCGAGGGGCACGGCGGCAAGGATGTCGACAGGAATTTTATTACCTATCTCAGGAAAACCTTTGGTTCCGAAGCGATTGATCAGTTCGAAGCCCAATACCCGGATTCCTATCTGGATATGCTCGATGACTGGGAGGATTTCAAATATGGGTTCGATCCGGAAGGATACATACGCGGCAACTTTCGTATCCCTGCCGAACTGCGTGATCTGCTGAAAGAAAGTTATTCCGACGTCTTGGCGGCACTCTCCAGGAAGCAAAAGAAGAATACTTATAATCTTTGGCTGACACGAGAGACGATGGAAAACGAGATCTTCGGTCCGGTCGTCGACAATATCGTCAACTGTGTCGCTAAGGCTTTTTCCCGCATCGGCGGAAAATGTGATTACCTCTATATGGTTGGCGGCTTTTCTACCGCCCGCTTCCTGCAAAAAGCGATTCGGGAAAAATTCGGGTCACGGGTCAAGAAAAAGATATTGATTCCCGGCGAGCCGGGCAAATCGGTCATGGTCGGGGCTGCCTCTTTTGCCAGGAGTCCGGAGATCATTCTTCCGAGAAAATCGAGATTGACCTATGGAATTGCTTCGGCAATACGCGGCGCTCCGGTTTTTCTCTTGCTGGAAGAGTTCCTGCCTGATCGGCTTCCCGCTGGAATGCGGTCTGAGATTCGGCATTTGAAAAAGGAAGTGGACAATGATCCGGAAATTCAAGCGGTCATGGAGCTTGCCAGACGGAAAGCCAAAGAGATAGGGCGCGCGCGATTCATCGAACACCTCGCCAATCGAATCGATTTTGATGAGGAAAATGGTGAAATCAGCCTGAATCGATATTTCACTGCCTTTATTCGTTATGGAGATACTGTGGTAAAGGACCACCAGGTTCCTGATATCTTCATCGATAATGATGCATCCAGCCGGGAAGCTGCGATCGAAATTTTCGCAACGGAAAAGCCGGAAGTGCTGTTCGTCGATGAGGACGGTGTCGAAAAAATTGGTGAAATAGATCTGAAACTACCGCCTATCGATGAGAAGCAGAGCAGAACGATCGAAGTCTCTATGCTTTTTGGCGATACAAAACTCAAGGTGAAAGCAAAAAGTTTGGAATCCGACGAAGAAGTCGAGGCCGACCTGGATTTCCTGACGATGCATAGGCAACAATGAGCGGTTGTATAGTCATGGAAAACAGGACCATGGTCAGAGAGATTGTATCTTGGGCGACCGAAAAGATTAAAGAGGAAGACGCAGATGATCTGGGGCTCGGGTTCAGTAAGAATATTTCCGGGATAACGAAGTTTTATCTCGCCCAGTATCTTCTTAAACTGGCTGTCGACTGGGAGAGGCAAAATCGGATATTGATGTTTAATGAGGAAATCATCAAATCACTGATCGCCAACCAGGTTGGTAAGGATGAAGAGATAAAAAGGGTTCAGGACACGCTGGACCGGATGCGAAAGGGACTGGTTGAAAGTGAGAAAAAAGGTAACAGCAAAGAGATGAATGAGTCACCCGCAGGAAAGAACGGTCTCGGACCAACCGAAGCATTGATTGTACGGGACAATCTGGACGCCGGGTCTGGCGACAGCTTGTTCTATAAAAACAGGTCGCTGAAAGAGTTGGCGCCTTTGATTCTGGGTTCTATACTTAAAATGCTCCCAAATCCGGAAAATGAAGCATCGGATTTGGAAGTGAAATATGCGAAGGTTAAGAAAGAGAAGGCAGATCTCGCGCAGAAATACCGGGAGGTATCGATCAAATGCAAGCGCACGGTGGAGCGGTACAACAGCGAGAGAAGAAAATCCGATGAAAAAAGCGCTTTGTATGAAAGACAAATCGAGGAAATAATTCGTGAAAACAATGCGTTGATGGCAATAGTCGCGGAGAACGGCGGCAGGGCGGGAGAGGTGATCGGTGACTATGTCAAACGTGAACAATATCAAGTGGCGAAAGAATTCAAGGAGTTTTGCTTGCGTCAGGGAATGGACTTCCTGGCGGAAGAGATCATTGGATTGGAACAAGATCAGGAGGACGATTCCTGGCATATGGAGACGCTTGCAGAGCGAATGATCGAGACGAAAGTCAGATTATCCGAGATTTTGCTGATAAAGCCGTATAAGCTTCAAACAAAAAGGATGAGGACAGGCAGGGACCTTATCGACTTTGAGGTGTTTCGAAACGAATTGGCGCATAACCTGCCGAATACGGGCATTCCGGAGGAGAAGGAAAGCGAGTTTATGATCATCGCCCAAAAAGCCTTCGGTTTGATAAAGGAGTTGATAAGCATGACACCGCCTTGCCAACTGCTGCTCCCGGAATCCGGGGATGTTTTTGACAGCGAGGAACATGACGTCGATGAAATGGTCTGCAAACCCGAAGGTCTTGTCAAGGCAACCGTAGTGCCGGGTATTCAAACCGGACATCGGATATTGATGAAACCTGTCGTCGTGACGGAGCCTCCGGACAACGCTTCCCGACCTATTGGATCGCCTCTGCGTCGGGCTGTCGCTCCCGGCGGGCGATCAGATAAAGCATTACCTCCACCTGCCTGAGCCGGCGGTGCGCAATAGCATCGATGGCTTTGGAGCCAGAAATTTTTCGAGCCCATTTCGGCCACCGCAGGTAGATTGCGGTGCCGTTTTTGATCTTATCGTCCAGCGCATCGTACAGAGGCTGCTTGATGATGACGTAGCCCTGGTTTTCGAGTGCCTCCTTCAGCTTTTCGACCCCTCGGATCTCGGTAACCCTGCCTCCCAGAGCGTTGGAGAATCTGAGAGGCGTCAGATCGTAACTGTAGATGGGGCGGTCCCGAACGATGGCGATGGTCTTTTGGACCGGGATCACTTCCAGGTTGACGGCCGGCAGGACGTCGATGTAAATAGGAATGGCCGACAGTCCGAACAGGATGGCCGGCCATGTTTTGCGGTGGCGGCTCAGAGTGAACCCAGCGGCCGCCAGGATCAAAACAATGGCTGTGATCGAGAAGAGCGTCTCGGATCGAAGTGCGACGATGGCGACGCCGATCACCGAAGCGATCAGCAGCAACACAACAGCGGTCAACCAATCCCACAGCCGTTGTGGCCGGGCGCTTCCGGCCAGGACGCCAGCGGTCAGCAGACCGCAGTATGGCAGCAGCGGAACGGCGTAATAAAGTCCTTTGGATTTGGGAAAAATAAAGATCGCAAGGAACAGCCCGGTCGTAATCAACAGAAATTTGTACGGCCATTCGCGGTAGAGCCTGGCTGCAATCGTTTGATAAACGGCTCCGATCAAATAGAAGGTCCACGGAAGAAAGTAGAGCAGAAGACCGACGAAGACTCTCATTCGGTAGTCGGCGGCCTCATAAAATTTGACGAAATGTTCGTGATAATAGAAGTCGGTGAACAAAGATCCATGCTTGAGGATCATGATGACATACCAGGGCAGGGTGAGCAGTACGAGCAGCCCCGCCGCCAGGATCGATTCTTTGATGAACACTCGCCTGACGGCGCCTTCGGACAGAAGAAAAAGCAGCATCGCCATGATGCAGATTGCGGGATACACCGGGCTTTTCAGTTGCGAGCAGATGCCGAGAAAAAGGAAGGAGACGAGCAGCAGGTTTGGCTTTTCTTCTTTGTAAAATCGGATGAAATAATAGAAAGCGGCGATCATCGTAAAGGTCAGCGGGCTTTCCATCATGGCGATCTTTGAAAATTTGACGATTCCAAATGATGTGGCTGTCATCAAAGCGGCGAGGATAGCGGCGTTGCGCTCGAACAGAAGCAACCCGAGCCGATAAACGAACAGGATGGTGAGGACGCCGAAGATCACCATCGGCAGGCGGGACGAAAAATAGGAGATGCCGAGCACTTTGTAGGAAGCCACCACCATCCAGTACAGCAGCGGTGGCTTGGTAAAACGAAGTTCACCGTGCAGCGTCGGCGACAAAAGATCGTCGCTGTTGAGCATTTCTTCGGATGATTGGATATAATCCGATTCATCGCTCATCGTCATGACGCTGGCACCCCAGATGCCGGCGCCGAAAATGATGAAGCTGTACAGAAGAATAAAAATCTGTGGATAGCGGTTGACTGGATTGATCATCGAGGCTTAAGGATTTTCCTATCGGGTTGCGCTTCGGAGTGCTAAATTGTGGATGAAAAAGGACTAGAAATCCAATGCCATTCCACAGTCGTCGCCAACCTCAGGTTCCGCGTGGTGCGTCTTTGGACCTGCCGGTCGATTCAGCGGGATCGAATCGAGCAGCAACGGCGGCGGTCTCGGCTGCCGGAAACCCGTAGATTCAATGTTGCTGCGGTTTATCGTAAACAATAACGAGCCTGAATGCGGCCTGTACCTTGTCCAGCCTTTGATTACCTGATTGTCGGGCAGGGCCTGGTCGGGAGCATCGTCGCTTGGCTGCTGATTCGGGAGGGGCGGCGCGTCATCGTTGCCGACAGTCAGCCGGAGTCGGCGGCATCAATGGATATTGGTGGAAGCCATGGGGTTCGGGAACTGTTCATAATTTTGCCAAAGGTTGCTGTCTGCGGGTGTGCTACACTATGCCCCACGGCGAGCGGCCGGAAAAACGACTGAAATGACATTCGGCATTTGTTGAGTACGGAGGAGGCTATGCCATCTGACTTGTCAGACAAACAGATTAGTGAGTTGAAAAAACAGTTGAAACAACGCTTTTTCGAATTGCGAGAGGAGATTCGCCAGGAATTGCTGGAATCGGACAATGAGCATTTTAGTGAACTCGCCGGGCAGGTTCACGATATGGAAGAAGAATCGGTCGCCGATCTTCTGGTCGACCTCAATCTCGCTATAATCGATCAGCATGTGGAGGAGGTCCGCGAAATCGATGCCGCATTGCTTCGCATCGCCACGGGTGAGTATGGGGCTTGTGTCGATTGCGGCGACGCCATTGGCTATGAACGTCTCAAGGTCCAACCGGCAGCGCAGCGGTGCCATACTTGTCAGGTCAGGTACGAGCAGAATTACGCTCAGAAGGGACAGGCCAGCCTCTAGGAGGCTGTCCGAGAATAGACTGATCTACTGCGGACAAGCCTGATCGGCCAGATTCCCGGATCATTCTCGTTAAATAGTCCCACTATTCGCCTCAAATGATCGACAAATTGGCCGGGAGCCAATTTGGGCCGCGTTAGCGACCCCGAAGGGGTGGAAACCAAGGATGGTTTCCATCAATAATCCGATTCAATCAGTCGTGCCCTCGTTACGATCGCTATTCTTGGACAGCCTCCCAGGCGTAGAGCGCAGCCCCGTCATCCGCGCCCATTCTGCCTGGCATCCCCAGCGTTGAGGGGCCAGAATGAAGTCGGCAAACAACCCGCAGATGATGCCAAACGGGATATAACCGGCATAGCCCAGGACGGGCATTTTGAAAATTTCGAAGCGCTGAACATAAGGAACAGCGTATTCCCAGTGGGCGAGGCTTTTTGCGTTCCACATTTCCCAAAATAGACCACAGATCAGGCCGGATAGGGCCAACAGCCACAGACGGCGCCAATCCCCCGCTGCCAGATCGACGAATGTTCGCCATTCCCCGACATAGGCTTGCAAAGCGAGGATCAGCAGCAACGGCATCAGCCATGCCAGAAAAAAAAGTGGCTGCGGCTTCATGCCAAGAGCAATGAAGCCGAAGACACCGGCAATCATAAGGAATCCTGGCAGCATTTGGAAACGAGGTACGGTCAAGCGTATAAACCGCCCCAGTCCCGCGCTGAGTGACGGAAAGGATTGCAGCCATTCCGCCGTGCCGAGCACTGCAGGCAGGACGGTCGAAAATGACAGTGAGGCAAAGAAGAAATAATGCCATCCTCCAAACTCATGGACTCCGACATAGTACCAGTTGCCGACAAATCGATTGATGAACTCGAAGCTCCACCAGAATATCGCGCTGAGCGGAAACAGGGCAAAAAAGTAACGTGTGCGGTTCAACAGCATGCACTGCCCACCGGTCCGGCGGGCGGTCAACGCGTTGATGGTCAGAATGTATCCCAGCCAGATCGGTGCGAACGTGTGTTCCTGGAATGGTTCAAACCACGCAAAGCGATTCCAGGCCAATACCCAGGACACGAGCATGACAATCACGCCCAGCCAGCCCCACGACGGGAACATGGCAGCGATCGTTGTTCGATGTCCGGTGTTTCTGGCGGATGAAATGATCCTGACCAAAAAAGGCGCCACACAGAGCATGACAGAAACCGCGATCAGTAAAAAGGCGGGCCAGGAGAATGGCATGGAGTGTTTTTGCGGCGGTGGCGGTGGAAACGACAAATAAGGCAGCAGCGGCCGATTACTCAAGAAAGCACCGGTCAAAAGGCTCCCGGCCACAAGGCTCATATATGCCGTAGTACGCCAAAGCCATTGTCTTCCTGTCAACACATTGGCGTTCGGGTTTGGCTTGGTGGGTTGATGATATCACGCTGCTTGCAGGACAAGGCCATTACGGCTGTTGGAGAACAGTGAGGGGTTGTCTGCGTCTATTCCGGAATAGTTTCCTGGAGCCTGGCCGCGGGAATAGCCGGCCGGGTAGGAAGAACTGATGAGATCGTAAATCACGACGACCGGCCAATTCCCTTCCGTACTGAAACCGGCTACTACGCATTCAGGCTGAAATATTCAGATCGTCCTTCCTGCTCTATAGACAGTTTGTCTTCACGCGCCAACCAGCCCAGCGCTCTTTGCACATCGTTTTTTCCAAGACCGGTTTCGGCGGCGATTTTGGTTGGACTCGCTTTCTCCACGGTCTTGAGGTAGTCCCATATTTTTCCTGCTGCTATACCTATTTCGTCAGTCATACTAATGCTCCGATTTATTGGTTTTGCTAATTGAGGTGATCAGCGCTGGTGCGCATGTTCTGCTTGACCATTTTCCGGCAGTACGATATTGAGCTCGAGAATTTCCTGGTTGTCCGATTGTTCGAGGGAAACGGAGATCGCATCGTGGTCGACGTGGACATATTTGCGAACCACAGCAAGCAGCTCATTTTGCAGCAGCGGTAGATAGGAAGGGCTGTTGCGCTCAGCACGTTCGTGCGCAATCAGTATTTGTAAACGGTCCTTTGCAACAGCGGCGCTGTTGCGACGCGATGCACGAAAATAGTCCAGTAATCCCATCTCAGCCTCCAAATAAGCGACCTAAGAGGCCTTTTTTGTCGTTGATGAAACGATGAGGAACCTCTTCGCCGAGATAACGGGCGACGACGTCGGCATAAGCCTGGCCGGCATTGCTGTCTTCGTCGAGTATGATCGGTACGCCGGCATTGGACGAGCTCAACACCGATCTGGACTCGGGAATGACACCGAGCAGATGCATGGATAGAATCTCCTGGACGTCTTCGACGCTCAGCATTTCACCCACCTTGACGCGCTTGGGGGAATAGCGGTTCAGCAACAGATACTCCTTAATCGGCTCTTCATTGTTTTCAGCCCGGCGCGATTTGCTCGCCAGAATGCCGAGCATTCGGTCGGAGTCGCGCACCGACGATACTTCTGGGTTGGTGACGACAAAGGCATCATCCGCATAATACATGGCCAGTGTCGCACCTTTCTCGATCCCGGCCGGAGAGTCGCACACGATGTATTCGAAGTCGCCGGAGAGCTGCTCCAGTATCGCCCCTATCCCCTCTTTGCTCAGGGCCTCTTTGTCCCGGGTCTGAGAGGCGGGCAGGACATACAGTTCCTCACAGCGTTTATCACGGATCAACGCCTGACGAATGTTGGCTTCGCCCTGAATCACATTGACCAGATCGTAAACGACGCGCCGTTCACAACCCATGACCAAATCCAGGTTGCGCAAACCCACATCAAAATCGATCACGACGGTTCGGTGTCCTTTTCTGGCCAGTCCCATAGCGATGGCAGCGCTGGTGGTGGTTTTCCCCACGCCCCCTTTGCCCGAGGTTACAACAATCGTTCTTGCCAAAGTTCTATCCTCCACGGATGAATGCGAGCACCCGTCTTATAACGGATGAATCATAAGAGAAAGGTTTTCGAGATAAACCTGCACCGGCAGGCCACGAATGGAATCATCCATATTTTCGCTGACCTGATACTGCCCGGCGATGGCGATCAGTTCCGCCTGCAGGTCATTGCAGAAAATACGGCTTGCTGTATCGCCTTTGGCGCCGGCCAAGGCGCGTCCACGCAAGGTTCCATACACATGAATGTGACCATCCGCAATGATTTCGGCGCCGGCACTGACATGGGCGGTGACGATCAGATCACCGCCTTCGGCATGAACACGCTGGCCGGAACGAATCGGCTGGGTGATCAATCGGGTTGCATTGCCAGCGCTTGGCGGCGCGTGATCGCGTTTTGCTGCTGCTTCTGCCGGGGCTGCGGGTTTGGGAGGCGGGGCGGTCTCGCGCTTGGCGCTTCGGTCTGCCAGGATCGCCATAGCCAGCGCCTCGGCTGCTCGATTGTGCTCGGTATTGCCGCCGCGCACGCCGATCGGAACCATGCCAAGGTCTCGGCAAAGGCTCACGACCCCGGCGAAATCGACCTGCTGACTCTCTGCCGCCAACGGGCTCAGATCCATCACGATGGGAGTGTTTCGAAAAAAATCGGGCGCCCGTTCGACTGTGCGGCTCAGTTGTTCACCGATTACCGCGAGGTCATTGCCGAATAACATCAGGATTGGCAGAGTGAAGGAACTGCTTTTCAGCTCGATTAGAGGGGATTCAGCAAGGTTTTCTTTTTGCGAGGCCGACATGCAAATGCAAACATCAAAGAGGGATTGAAAGCCTAAGTCTTACTGTGGCCGGGCGTGGCACGTTGTCGTCGGACGCGGTCGGTCACTGTCATGTTTAGGTCAGCGCGGTATTATATCAAGCAGGTATCGAGGGGCGCACCCGTCCTCTCCCTGGAACTCTCTCGAACTTCCATGGTCCGCCTATCCTATCTCTTTTGCCGAAAAAAAACAACGTCATGTACAAGATGCGATCCTTTCTCATATAATACCCGCGCTGCCTTTAACGCTGCCCTGAGCCGAAGCGTCAAGGGCGGGCCGGTGCGCAAAATAAGCACCGGGAGATCGGCATCAATCTGCTTTCTGTACTGAAACGGCAAATGCTTGAATATATCTGGCGTTTACCTTATCGCCGATTTTGAGTTCATCGAACTTTTTAATGTCTTTCGGTACCTGAATTGTCACCGAGTTGCCGCCTGGACCCTGGACCGTGACTTCACGAGTCTCTTTATTGACGGCGGTGATTTCGGCCAGAACTTCGGCCACGTCGACGTTGACGAGCTTGGGTTTTTCGCCCGGCTTTGCGACCGCAACCATCTGAGCTTCCTGATCCTCGAACTCTTCGCCCGGTGCCGCGAGTTTCATCGCCAGCGCACTGTATACTTCCAGGACGAGTTTGTCACCTGGATGAATCTGATCGAAGTTCTTTACGTCCTCGGTCAAATCGATTTCACTGACGTTGCCCTCGGGATCCCTGACAGTGATGCTTCGGTCTTCTTTATTGACCGATATGACGGACGCGCTCACTGTGGCCGACTCCTCGATCAAAACGCCCTTCCAGGGCTCGAAGGTCGTTTTGCTCGTTGCGGTTGCAGCAGGCTCCATGGTGGATTCGAGCGCCGATGTCTGTTTCGGCTTGTCGTTAGTTGCACAACCTGCTGCAAAAGCGATAAAAATAAATGCCAAAATGTGTTTCTTCATGTTTTCTTGATTTCCTTTTTGTGATATTGAATCAATGAATCGCTATTGTCGCCTGTTTTAGACCGAATTTCCATCTCTATCATCATTATGGACCGGGCTAATCTGTTCTCCGATCATTCGAATGACAACTCAAGTGCTTATTCTTGTATCCTGGTAGAGCTCGAGGATTTACCACGAAGGACACGAAGAGCACGAAAGGTATCCCGTATGTCTTCGTGCTCTTCGTGTTCTTCGTGGTGCAAAACGATATGTCGGCAGGCATCTGGGCCGCTACCGCGTGGATTATCCAACTTTTCTCTGTAAGAACAAATTTTCCCTGTCATTATGGAGGATGGCATTGACCGGTTTTTTATGTTAATTTTCGATGATGATCGCAAACTAATGGAGCAAGACGATGCACGCCGTAGAAGAACAGGTCGATCGACTGGAAGAGTTGATAATGAAGATTGCCTATGAGCACTTGAATACGGAAATGGAGCTTCAAAAACTTGCCAAAAACGTCAATCGATTCCAATTGGAGATGCACGAGTTTAAGGACGAGATGAAGGACTTCAAGGACGAGATGAAAGACTTCAAGGATGAGATGAAAGACTTCAAGGATGAGATGAAAGACTTCAAGGAAGAATCCCGAGCCGAGCAAAAAGCGATGAATAAGCGTTGGGGGGAATTAGCAAATAAACTTGGGACGGTGGTGGAGGACATTGTTGCACCGAACACCCGACGGATTGCCCGGGAATATTTCGATTGTCCTGAACTGGATTTTTTTGCTGTCAGAGTCGATAAGCGGAAACCGGACGATCCTTCGGCGAGACGCGAATTCGACGTGGTGGCGGTTGCCGGGGATCTGGTCTTCCTGAACGAAACGAAATCAACAGTCCGGGAGTCCTATGTCAGGGAATTTATCGAATTCGTCAACAACAAGGCATTTTTCGATTATTTTCCTGAATATGCCGGAAAGCGTCTGATCCCATTGTTTGCATCGCTTTCCGTTCCTGATGACAAGGTGAAAATGCTATCGAAGGCCGGCATCTATGTGATGGCGATGACCGATACCACGATGGACCTGGTGAACTATGGAGATGTTGCGAAAAGCTGAAGGCTATCGCCGTGAATGATCGGCAGCGCATTGAATTGCAGGAAGGGTTTGTCTTGTCCCGCAAACCCTATCGGGAAACCAGTCTGCTCATTGAGCTATTGAGTCGTGATTATGGGCGAGTCGGCTTGGTTGCTAAGGGAGCTCGCGGGAAGCGGGCAAAATGGGCGGGGCTTCTGCAGCCTTTCAACTTGTTGAGCCTCTCCTGGACAGGCCGGTCGGATCTGCAGACCTTGACGGGGGTTGAATGGCTCGGCCCTGTTTTGCAGCTCGATGCAACGCGATTGTATTGCGGATTGTATCTTAATGAACTGGTAAGCCGCTTTCTTCATCGGCACGATCCTCATCCACGGCTGTTCTCGAGTTACGCGGAGAATTTGAAGGCATTGGCGGCAGCGGCGAACATCGAACGCACGCTGCGGTTGTTCGAGACCACTTTATTGAACGAAGTCGGTTACGGGCTGCAGCTCGAGTATGAAGCCGAAGGTGGCAAGAATATCGAGCCGAATAAACACTATGCCTATCTTCCCGAGCAGGGACCGGTGGAAGCCGCGCTCTCCAACGAAACCATTTCCGGCACCACGTTGATCGGTTTGCGACAGAAAAACCTGGAGAACGATGAGGTTCTGGCTGAAGCCAAACGGCTGCTGCGGCAGGTGATTGCGCATCATTTGGGTGGAAAACCTCTGCAAAGCCGGGCGCTTTTTACGTCAAAAAGGCAATTTACTCATGAAGCGGCACGAAGATAAGATCGCATCCTATGACTGAAAATCGTCAAATACTGCTGGGGGTCAACATCGATCATGTAGCGACCATCAGACAGGCTCGTCTCACGACCTATCCGGAGCCGCTGCAGGCGGCACTGCTCGCTGAACAGGCGGGTGCCGACGGGATCACCGCTCACTTGCGGGAGGACCGTCGGCATATTCAAGACCGGGACATTCGGTTGCTGCGGCAGGTGCTCCATACCCGACTGAATCTGGAAATGGCGGTAACCGATGAAATGGTCGACATTGCGAGAGAGGTCAGGCCCCAAGCCTGTTGTCTGGTGCCGGAGAAGCGGGAAGAGGTGACTACAGAGGGTGGCCTCGATGTCATCGCCCACTTCCAGCAAGTGCAGGTGGCGTGTGAGAGAATTGCAGACTCGGGATGTCAGGTCTCTCTTTTTATCGACCCCGATACCGAGCAGATCGATGCGGCGGTTCGTGCGGGGGCGCCGGTGATCGAACTGCATACCGGACGCTATGCCGATGCCGGGAATGAAGCAGAGCGGCAGAACGAGCTTGAACGAATCAAGGCGGCAGCATCCTATGCCGATCGGGCCGGGTTACAGGTCAACGCCGGGCATGGGCTGCATTATCACAATGTCGGGGAGATTTGCAGAATTCCGGAGATCGTCGAGTTGAACATCGGGCATAGTATCATCGCACGCGCCCTTTTTTGCGGAATGGAAAAGGCGGTCCGGGATATGAAGCAGTTGATGGTCGCAGCGCGCGCTTCACAATAGGATTGACCCATGGCCGGCGATCTGTCATAGTTCACCATTTTTTAACAAAACATTGTTTCCGGAGAATCGTAGCGCTCCGCCGGGGTTCTTAATGAACAGCGCAGTCCTGTTGTTTCGACTCAATGCACAGGCGCAAGAACAAGGTTGCGGACCGCCGCCGACCGGGCGTTGCGATACCATAGCGGGCGGACTGACTGTGCTTGATCATGTTGATTATGAACTTCTTGCCTGAAGTCGCGGGTGTCCGAAACTCCCAACGAGAGACATGAAAAGAATGAGCGGAAGCAAGATGAGTGAAATTGACCTGAACCATCAACAGTGGGTGGTCAAGCGTTCACTCATGGCGTCTCGTTACCGGCTGGCGAGCCGGTGGGTCGCCGGGTTGCTGCTGATGCTGTGCATAGCGATTGCTCTCTTTTCCATTCTGACCACGCCCAATCATCCAGGGCAGTATCAAGCCAAGCCGGCGGTCAAGGGGCCGGCAGTCAAAGATCCTGTGTTGTACCGGGAAGTCGACCTGTTGCGAAGACAGTCGAATGCTTTGCTTACCGGCTCCATCGAAACCAAGCTCAGACTGATAGAAAGAAGCCTGCGCAGCGGCACGGTTCGAGCAGCCGATCTTGAAATGCTGCAGAGTCTGCAGGAAGAGCTCAAGCTTTTGAAAAATTCTTCGCTTTTCAACTCTTCCAGGGGGCTGGCCGGACAACCGCCGTCTATCGCTCAACAGACCGGACGCGATTCTGCCCATCTGATCAATAATGAGCAGATGCTGGCGGAAATGGCCTACATGAAGAATCTTCTCTATGTCAGCATCGCCTCATGCGGCCTTCTGTTTGTCAGCGTAGGGGGGTTATGGTTGCACAGCAGCGCTCGTCTGCGGCAGCTCGATGCCAAAATATCCGGTTCGCGCATTTTGCTCGAAAAGCCTCACATCGACCATTCGTGAGCGATATCTCTGTTGCGTAGAAGCATCTCCGTTGCTCCCATGATGGAGTGGACGGACCGCCATTTCCGTCGCTTTATTCGTCTGATTTCGCGCCATGCGCTTCTTTACACCGAAATGGTTGTCACCGGCGCGTTGATCCGCGGTGACCGGGAACGCCTGCTTGCTTTCGATCCTTCCGAACATCCGCTCGCGCTGCAGTTAGGCGGCAGCGATCCGGCCGAGCTGGCGCGCTGTGCAGGCATTGCAGAGGCGTACGGCTATGATGAAGTGAATCTGAATGTCGGCTGTCCGAGTGATCGGGTGCAAAACGGTCGCTTTGGCGCTTGTCTGATGGCCGAGCCCGATCTGGTCGCCCGTTGCATCGAAGCCATGTCTCGAGCGGTCTCGATTCCAGTCACTGTGAAAACCCGCATTGGCATCGATCAGCGGGATTCGTATGAGGATCTTTGCTCTTTTGTCGAGACGGTCGCATCAGCCGGTTGTCGAACATTGATCATTCATGCGAGAAAAGCCTGGTTGAACGGCCTCTCTCCCAAAGAGAATCGCGCTGTTCCTCCATTACGTTATGATGTCGTGCAGCGGATCAAACAGAATTTCAGCGGCTTGGAGATTATTCTGAATGGCGGTATTATCGACCTCGATCAGGCCCAGTCGCACATGAAAGTGGTGGACGGTGTCATGATAGGGCGTGAAGCTTATCATAATCCTTATCTGTTGGCGGAGGTGGATGGTCGTTTTTACAACGATCACCACCCGATTCCTTCCCGTAAGGAGGTCTTGGATGCTTATCTTCCTTATATACACGAGCAACTCCGTTCAGGGTTGCGCCTGCATGCGTTGACCCGGCACATCCTTGGCCTGTTCCATGCGGTTCCGGGAGCGCGTCATTGGCGGCGCTATTTGAGTGAGCATGCGAATAAGGCGGGGGCCGATGCGCGTGTAATTTTAGCCGCGGCCGACAAAATGATGTGTCGCTCGTTTTAGCAAACCTTCAAGTTGCTCCTGAATTAGAACAGTTTTATGAATCTGCAAAAACATTTTGCCTATATTATCGAAGAGATTGGGGAAGATCTTTCACGCGAAGGGTTGGTGGATACACCCAAGCGTGCGGCCGCGGCCTTCCGTTTTCTCAACAAAGGTTATCGTGAGAGCCTGAACGAGGTATTGAACGACGCTGTTTTTGATGCCGATACAGAGGATATGGTGATCGTTAAAAATATTGAGATGTATTCGCTGTGCGAGCATCATTTGCTCCCGTTTATTGGCAAATGCCATGTCGGCTATCTGCCGACAGGGAAGGTTTTGGGCCTTTCCAAAGTGGCCCGCATCGTCGAAATGTATGCCCGGCGCCTGCAGATCCAG
>Ga0209633_10000567_pt1 | contig 42247 bp, 39 predicted proteins | sample Cruoilmetagenom1_FD_187290 | JGI IMG/M metagenome (GOLD analysis project Ga0209633, IMG submission 187290) | Oil polluted marine microbial communities from Coal Oil Point, Santa Barbara, California, USA - Sample 1 (SPAdes) (version 2) | ecosystem: Environmental > Aquatic > Marine > Oil seeps ...
AAATAAAAACTGCTGGCAACACCGTGTATAATTAACCTGCCTGCCGGCAGGCAGGTTGCTAGTGGAATTTCCTAGCGGAAATTCACACACATTAATTATCTTTGGTCACAGCGGAAAATGACTAACGTCCTTTCCCGTAACTAACCATACACAAACCGTTGTACATAATTATGACCCGTCCTGAATAAAGGCTACATAATTTAACACAATTATGTATAAAAATGACAAAGTAATCAGACGGTATTCAGAATCTTTTAAACTGAAAATTTTAGACGAACTTACAACCGGAAAACTAAACAAAAGTCAACTCGGTAAACTCTATGGTATTGCTCCTACTACCATTAATGAATGGATTAGAAAGTACAACCGTAAGGATCTAATGAACACAAGAATCAAAGTGGAAACTAAAGACGAAATAACACGCATTAAAGCACTTCAAAAAGAAATTGAACAGCTTAAAAAACTGCTACTAAAAAAAGATCTCGATGCCATGGTATTGGATTCATACCTTGAAGTAGCTGCAGAAGATCTAGGTTACAAATCTGTTACTGAACTAAAAAAAAAGCTAAATATAGAGCGTTAATAAAGACCAAAGATAAAAACAAAGGATTTGCTTCTTTACAAGTAATAACTAGTTGTTTTGGACTTAAACGTGATGCTTATTATAAGTATAAAGATAGAGCTAACAAACGTTTAGAAGTGGAACAACAGATTTTAAACATTGTCAAAAAAAGACGTAAATCCTTACCTAGAGAAGGTGTTCGCAAACTCAAAAAATCATTAGATCATGAGTTTACAAATGCCAAACTTAAAGTCGGTAGAGATACTTTATTTAATGTCCTTAGAAAACACAATATGCTAACACTTAGAAAAAAATATAGTGCCAGAACAACCAATTCATTGCACAGATTCTACAAGTACAAAAATAGCATTAAAGATGTAGAAGTTACTAGACCAAACCAAGTTTGGGCAAGCGACATAACCTATATCAAAACTATAAAAGGGTTTTGTTATCTAGCACTTATTACAGATATGTATTCTCGTAAAATTGTAGGCTATGACCTTAGTGATAGTTTAGAACTAAAAGGGTGCGTAAGAGCACTTAATAAAGCTATTTATCAAGCTAAAAACATTAAAGGACTTATCCATCATTCCGATAGAGGAATACAATATTGTAGTAATGTATACACGCAAATACTTAAAAGAAAAAAGATAGACATCAGTATGACTGAAGAAAACCATTGCTATGAAAATGCGCTAGCTGAACGTGTAAATGGAATCCTAAAAGATGAATTCTATCTCGACCAGACCTTTGCCAGCGTAGCGCATGCAAAAAGAGCAACAAAAAATGCAATTAATTTATACAACGAAATAAGATTACACTTATCTTTAGATTTTAAAACACCAAATATGGTATACCTGCCCGTCCGGCAGGCGGGTAAATTAACAGCGTAAATTCAATTTTAACCTGTAGCCATATTTCAGGACGAGACATTTAAGAAATGAACAAACTCATAATTATCTTATTATTTGCAATTGGCTTTTTGAGTTGTAAAAATGAAATAGAGAATACTAAAATGCAGTTTTTAACTGAAGAGATTCCAAAAAATATCCCAATTGAATTTAAGACAGATCTGGTTCCCGAGAATAAATTCATTCACAAAGGAATATTTAGCCCCGACTTAAAAGAGTATTATTATACCATTTCTGACAAAAACTATGAGAATTTTGAAGTCTTTGTTACTAAGAAAGAAAATGGAATTTGGTCTGAACCTAAAATAGCATTTTTCAATAGCAGGTATAATGAACACGGAATGAGTTTCTCACCAAGCGGAAATACACTTTATTTCAGCTCAACAAGACCAGTAAATATGGAAGGCGTTCATCCGACTTGGCATATTTGGAAATCTGAAAAAGTGGACGGAGAATGGACAGAGTCAATTTTTGTTGATATTCCAAATTTAAGAGATAAATTAGTCTCTCATCCAACAATAACCAATTCTGGAATTCTATATTTTCATTCTAGCAATCTTGATTATAGCGAAATGGATATTTACGAATCCAAGCAGGTGAATGAAACATTTCAAAACGCGGAAAAAGCTTCAATTTCAGAAGCTCCGAAAACAGGAAAATGTACACCATATGTTTCACCAAAAGAAGACTATCTGATTTTTGCTTCTATTGGTAATCAGCTTGACCTAATGATAAGTTTTAACGATGGAAATGGTAAATGGATAAATACAAAAAAATTGAATGAAACTATAAATGATTCTGGACAAGGGAATCCATACGTAACCCCTGATAACAAATTTTTATTTTTCACAACTGGTAAACATCAAGAAAAGAACTGGAAAATAAAATGGGTTAACGTGGAATCTGAAATAAAAAATAACTAATGCCAACAACGGCTATAACCTGCCTGCCGACAGGCAGGTTTATTGTGGCGGAATTTCCTGCCGAAAATCCCTATCTTTAAACCAGCGCTTGGTTCTCGCGGAATAGTCCTCACGGACTTTTCCACAACGTACTATTGAACCAAGGAGATATTTTACTGACATTTTTTAAAATGTCAAAATAAAATACGAACTTGAGAAAATAATCACCGTAGGTAAACCATAGACAAACCGTTAGCAATTATAGTTAAAAACGAGTATGAAAAGAAAACTAGGATACATTTTTACAAACTTAATGGCGCTTTATTTTTTAATCTCGGGACTTTCCGTTTTGTTTAATGTTCCTGCTAAACTAAAACGGATTGACTTAAGCGCAATCAATTCGGATGGAGAAATCGCCTTTATTCTTATATATACTGGATTAATGACTGGAATAGGAATTGCAAGTTTATTGCTGCAATACTTCAGTGGAACTTGGATTTATTCGGCACTTCTGATAACTATAATCATTGGATCATTTATTATATTTCGTATTGTGGGGAGTATAATGGTTGGATCCTTGAGCTCAACTCAAACTAATTTTTTGATTTTTGAATTTATAGAAGTTACGGTCGGAATTTTATTGCTGTTAAAAGAAAAGTTTAAGTTTTCTTATCCTGGATTGCCTTAATCAAACTGAAGTCTTGGGGAATAATTGGACTAGACACTACAATGGGTAACTCCGTGTATAAATAATTGCTACGGAATTTTCTCGCAGGAAATTGCTTCGCCAGTTCGCTGCGCTCGTGTCACTCGAATTAATTACCTTTGGTCACAGTGGAAAATGATTCATATCTTTTCCCACAACTAACCATTGCTTAACCATTACCAATTATTAAAAACATAATCTATGAAAAGAGTTTTCTGTCTAACTATTTTACAACTTTTTATTATATCCGGTTTACAAGCCCAAAAGGAAACAAAGGTCAACCTTGAAGAAATTGATACATACTACTCAAAAATGGTCAAAGATTGGGATATTCCAGGTGTATCCATTGGTATTGTTAAAGATGATAAATTAGTTTTCATTGGTAACTACGGTGTTTTAGAAGTGGGCAAGAAAGAAAAGCCAAATGAGCAAACATTATATGCAATAGCATCTAATTCTAAAGCTTTTACCTCTGCCATTATTGGTATGTTGGTTCAGGAAGGAAAATTGGATTGGAATGATAAAGTAAAAAAGTATCTGCCATATTTTAATATGTATGATTTCTGGGTGAGTGAACACATCACTATAAGAGATTTATTAAGTCACCGAGTTGGTTTAGGAACTTTTAGTGGTGATAATATTTGGTATAAGTCTAACCTATCTTCTAAAGAAATTATAGAACGTATTCAGTATGTGCCACAGGCTTACGAGTTTAGATCTGGATATGGTTATTCTAACTTAATGTACATTACCGCAGGTGAGTTAATTAAGGCCGTGACAGGTAAAAGTTGGGGAGAAAATGTAAGAGCGCGTATTTTAGATCCTCTTGGTATGAATCGTACTATTTCTTCACTTAAAGAATTGGAAAATAAAGGGAATTATGCTTCCCCACATGCAAGAAAAGATGATACTAATTATGTAATTCCTTGGGTGGATTGGGAGAATGTAGCTTCAACGGGTGGACTTATTTCTAGTGTAGAAGACATCTCTAAATGGATGATTTTTAATTTAAATAATGGCATTCACAAAAAGGACACTTTATTAACAAAAAAAACTAGAAATTTAGTTTGGACCCCTCACACCAGTCATATAGTTGATCATACCTCTAAAAATGATTTCGAGAGGCATTTCAACGCATATGGATTAGGTTGGGGGCTTAGTGATTATCATGGCAACATGAGAGTTGGGCACACGGGAGGTTATGACGGTATGATAACCGCCATTACTTTAATTCCTGATGAAAACCTTGGAATAGTTGTATTAACAAATGGTGTGAAGAGTCCAATAATGGCAGCAACTTATTATGCCTTAGATAAATTTCTTGGTATAGAAACAAAAGATTGGTCTAAAGAACATTTAGACAGAAATAATAAACGTACAATTAGAGATACTCGTATTTCAGACAGGAAAACCAAAAGAGAACTCAACACTCAACCTACTATAGCCCTTAACAAAATGGTAGGAAATTATAATTCAGACCTATGTGGAAAAATATATATTTCTGAACAAAACAATCAAATAAAATTAGATTTTGAAAACTCTCCCCTACTTTCCGCAAGGCTTACACATTGGCATCATGATGTTTGGGAAATTCATTGGGATCACCCCCAAGCTTGGTTTAGTTTTGGAACAATCAAGATAAATACGGATAATAATTTAGAAGTTATAAGTTTTGATTTTGATGTGCCGAATGATGATTTCTTTTTTGAAGAACTAAAACCATATAAAGTAAAAACAATTGGTAACACAGAATAAATACCATTAAAATGGACATTTATTAAATCCGTTACCTGCAAGAACTTCAGACCGCCTAATCTCAATATATTATTTTGTCAAAACAAAAAATAATCCATTCCAAAGCATAAATAATCCATTTTAGAATATATAATGTCAATGCATCTTTGCATAGTCAATTATATCATTTTATAAATTTATAAAAAAATGGAAACAACTGCATATCTAGCAACAACGTATTATGTTTTAATACTCAATAGTATTTTAGCAATAGTTTTATTACTACTTCTTAAAATTGGAAAGGCAAATAAAACCACAATTACAATAACAGGAATAGTATTATTTATCTATATTGTCCTTGAACATTGGGGAATTGGAGGGGGAAATATTTTTCCAAAAGATATTTCAGGTATGACGTATTATATCACCATATTAGTTGGAGCAATTTTCGGTGTAGGTTTGCTATTTCTAACTTTAAGAAAACCCTTCTTCAACTTATCTCAAGAACATTTACAAATGACACAAGGATTGCGAATTTTTGTATCAGCAGGTTTTTTTACGGAAGCAGCATTGGGTATAATACCACTTAAATTTGGAATTATGGATGGATTCATGCACGCAGCCTCTGCTTTTTTGGCATTGATTGCAGCAACATTGTATGTAAAGAATTCATCAATAAAAAACAGAATCTTGTGGGTTGCTAATATAGTAGGCGTAACAGACATATTAATTATTGTTACAAGCATTTGTTTTTTTGTTTGGAAAGATATTGGACCAAATCATAATATGCAATATGTCGTATTCTTTGGTGGGGTAGTATTTCTTTGGATACATTTTGTATCAATTCATAAACTTTTAAAGAATAATTCAATGCAATAAGTTAATATTAGAATTACAAAAGAGCATGTAACTTCAAAACTAGAATCACAACTTATAGAAGATCTAACTGCATTATAACAAAAAGTGTTGAATAAAAACTCTACAACAATATTTGTTATTACATATAAGGCCTAAACTGTTAAATGAAGAATTGTGGGAGAACAAATAACGAAGAAAATAAAGCGAGAAGAGTAATAGTATTAACTTTACATTATGGATGAACAAAATGTATTTACGTTGATCAATCAGCAGAATGGAAATTTGGCTTTCAAAACATTTTCGTTTGATGACAATAGCCGTTTTGACCATCTACAACGCAATAATTTTTATACCATAGTTTGGGTAAAGGAAGGTGATGGACTTTTAAAAGTTGATTTTTCAGAATATTTATTTCAAAAAAATACATTTTTTGCTTTTTCACCTTTTCAACCATTTATGTTTTCGACAGACAAAAATATAAAAGGAGTTGCAATACAGTTTCATTCTGATTTTTATTGTATTCACCGAAATCCTGCCGAAACGAATTGTGATACAATCCTTTTCAATAATATTTATCAAGCACCTTTTTTTAATGTTACTAAAGAAATGGGAAAAAAGTTTGATTTTTTAATAGAGCAATTGAAATCTGAGTTTTCAAGCAATAAAAATCAAAATTATGAATTGCTTGTGCCTAATTTAAAAGTATTTTTAGGTAATGCATCAAGATTTAAGGAAAAATCTCAAATTGAAAAACCAAAATTCACAGATACCAAAACACCATTTGTTTTACGAAATTTGAAGAAGGAGATTGAAACAAATTTTAAAGAGAAACATTCAGCAAGTGATTATGCAGATTTATTAAATATATCTTCAAATGCCTTAGCTAAATTAGTAAAATCGCATTATAATAAAACACTAACTGAATTAATTACTGAACGAATAATCATTGAAGCAAAAAGAGAATTGTATATGACAAGTAAACCTATAAAAGAAATTGCATGGTTATTAGGTTATAACGATGAGTACTATTTTAGTAGGTTGTTCAAAACACATACAGGCAATTCTCCTCAAATGTATCGTGATACTGTTGGCTTTGGAAAAGCAGAATTGAATTAAAAGTAAACGGATAGAATACAAAACAACCAGCAAGAAACACAGGCTATAATCCATTGCTTGGTTTGGTGTTTAATTCAAAAGTTTGTGTAAATTTACTCGGTTTGCTTCCTAACTTGCCGGCAGGCAGGCAGGTTCGGAAAATTCCTAATGGAATTTTACTCGCATCGAAATCATAACTTAAGCGTTGTAGGTGATAAAGAAAACCACTTTAAAAAGGGCATAAGCTGTGAAAAATAATTGAGTAGCAGATTAAAAGAAGGAAAAAATTAATTCAGTGAACAGAAAAATTGGTATGAAATAATTAACCTGTTAATCAAATAATGAAATTTAATCAAACCTAATGAGCTCTACTGAAGTGAAAGAACTTTCATATAGCCAAAAATTACTTTGGGTAAAAAGAAGTATTATCCTGATATTTGGTATTGTAATCTGGCATCTCCCCATTCCTTGGGATCTTACACCAGATGCTTGGCATTTGTTCGCCATTTTTATAACAGCTATTCTAGGGGTTTTAATTGATGCACTTTCTATTTTTACAGCATCTGTTCTCGCATTGGTAGCAGTAGTCCTATTACGAGTTCTTACTCCTGAACGCGCTTTTTCAGGATTCTCAGAGAGCTTTATACTGCTCATCTTAGCCGCTTTTCTGGTCGCAAAAGGGGTCATTAAGTCAGGCTTGGGAAGACGAATCGCTTTTTTACTCATTCGCCGATTTGGGAAGTCTACCTTGAATTTAGGGTATTGTATCGTTGCCACAGATACACTCCTTGGACCTGCCATTCCAAGCAATACGGCAAGATCGGGAATTCTATATCCCATAGCCCATGCATTATCTTTAGACACCGGATCGCTACCTACACCAGAAGGTAGAAAGAAAACTGGAAGATATCTTATGATGACTGCCATCTCGGGACACACGATAAGTTCTGCGTTATGGTTTACCGGAATGGCGGCCAATCCGGTCGGCGCCGGAATTGCTGCTCAATTTGGAGTAAACATGAATTTTGGGAATTGGGTCTTTGTGGCTTCAGTACCCTGTATAATTGCACTAATTGCAATACCCTTTGTATTGTATAAACTCTATCCACCTGAAAATAAATACACTCCAGAAGCTCCAGAAATGGCTAAGAATGAGCTGCATGAAATGGGGCCCATGAGTAAGCAAGAATGGATTATGGGCATTACATTTTTTGGAATGATCCTCCTTTGGGCTTTTTCTCCTGTTTTGAACATAAATTTAGCTATTGTTGCCTTTCTTGGATTATCGATATTGATATTGGCTAATGTGTACACACTTGAAGATATTCGACAAGGTGCTGGAGATGCACTCGAAACATTTATATGGTTTGCGATTTTATATATGATGAGTACTGCACTGAATGATATGGGTTTTATGAAAACCCTCGGTGCCCAAATAGCTACCTACATCAGTGATTTTAACTGGGTTACGGTCTATATTCTTTTGACAGTATTATATGTAGTGATTCACTATCTATTTGTCAGTCAAACAGCACAATTGCTGGCATTATATGCTGTTTTTTTGCAAGTGGCTGTAAATGCTCAGGTACCAGCTGCATTAATGGCTTTTATGCTGTCTTTCGCCACCAATTATTTTGCAGTCATGACTCCTCAGGCTTCCAGTTCAAATGTATTATTTGCTGGAAGTGGCTTTTTACCATCGGAAGATATATATAAACAAGGCGCTATCATCACGATTTTGAATACGATAATCTTCCTTCTTGCAACACCTTGGATTTTATGGGCATCATCATTATAATGGAATTATGAATAATAAATACCCTGAATTTGAAAAAATGGAAGTGAGAGATACCAGTTTGAAATGTGGATTTGCAAAAGGATTATTAAAAAATGACACAGGTAAATCCTTCCTACGAAATCTTGGGTATAAATCCAATGGTAGAAAATTTTTTGTATCAAGTTAGTGATGGAAATATAGGTAAGTTTACATTATTACAGAAATCTGGTTTCGAGGCAATGCTAACTTACCTTAGACACAAAATGAGTTTGTCTTTGCTGCTCTCGAATTTACAGGAATAAATTTACAGTTTGGATCTATGAAAAGTATGTCTGAAAAACTTATAAAATTAATAGACGACGAACTTATTGAATAACGAAAGGCCAACAAAGTATATAACCTGCCTACCAGCACCAGCAGGCAGGTTAATTAGGGCAGAATTTTACTCAGAACGAACTCATAACCTAAACGTTGTGCATAATGTGAAATGACAGACTATATTTAAAATAATTTATTTTTGTCGAATATCTCTTTTGAGAATACTTTTTGTTATGAAGAACAAACGACTTTATCTCTTTTTATCAATAATTGTAATTCTATTACTAATTCCATTAATTGCCATGCAGTTTACTGATGACGTAAATTGGACTCTATTAGATTTTATTGTAGCGGGCGTACTGCTGCTGGGAACAGGTCTCATGTGTGAAATTGTACTTAGAAAGGTAAAAACAATTAAATTTAGAATCGTTATATGTGTGATTCTTCTGCTACTATTCATTCTAATTTGGGTAGAACTCGCTGTAGGAATTTTTGGCACACCATTAAGCGGAAATTAAAAACTTGATTAAATGCATCTACTCCTACACGCAACAACGTGTGAAACACCCTAAAGGAAAACCTTGCTGAATCTTTGAGTTATCGTGTTTAAAGAGAAAAATTCATGAGTTTATTACAAAAAAAATGAAAAACCACCGTTAAAAACGTATAAAACTAATAATTTAGGTTTGCGTATATCCCAATGGCTATGGGACAACGATAATTGTCGATTTAGTATCGGGTTTTCACGAGTACACCTATTGGCGAAGCAGAAAAAAATCCTGGTGAAATTTAAGTCGTACAAACTATAATAGTCTGAGTTTTTATCTTATTCTTAAGCATTATACTCATCAACAAACTGCTGTACTAATAAACTGATATATTTTCCAGTACCTTTTGCAGCCAGTTGAACAGCTTCATGTGAAACCTCCTCAACTTTCCCCTCTATTCCTAAATCGGTGATAACAGAAATACCCAGGCAATGCATTCCCATATGTTTAGCGACAATTACTTCTGGTACTGTACTCATACCAACAGCGTCTGCTCCCATTATTCTTACCATTTTATATTCGGCGGGAGTTTCAAAAGTTGGACCTGATAAACTTAAATAAACACCTTCTTGTATACCAATGTTTTGTTGTTTAGCTATTTCCTTAAACTTAGAAATCATTTTAAGACTATATGGTTCATGCATGTCTACAAATCTAGATCCGAAACGTTCTTCATTTTTCCCTCTTAACGGATGATCAGGTATCATATTTATATGGTCATTAATAAGCATAATATCACCTACTTTAAACTGAGGGTTTACACCACCTGATGCATTTGAAACGATTAAATTTTCAACTCCTAAGTACTTGAAAACACGGATTGGAAAAGTTGCTTCTTGTAAAGACCAGCCTTCGTAAAAGTGAAAGCGTCCTTGCATGGCAATGATCTTTTTATCTTTAATTGTTCCAAAAATTAAATTACCTGAATGACCCTTAACCGTTGACACAGGGAAATTTGGAATTTCTGTATAGGGAATAATAAACTCAATAGTAATATCATCAACCAAACTTCCCAAACCAGTACCGAGAATAATTCCGAAATCCGGGTTAATAAATCCCTTTTCTTTTAAATAACTAACTGTTTCTTGAACTTTGTCCCACATATTTTTTTATCAATTTATTAAAGTCTTCTTTATGATCTATAATTTCTGTTTCTATTGGAAGGTAATAAAAATTATCTTTTCCGGTAAAACTTCTAACATAATCTTTTTCTGTAGTTAAAATTAATTTTTTTTCTGCCTTAATTTTTGAATAACTCTTATTAATTTTTAAATGATCTTTTTTAGTAAAATTATAATGATCTGCAAATTTTAAATGCTGAAATAATAAATCCTGATCTTTTAAAAATGAAGTTAACGGACCAGTATTTGCTATTCCGGTTACCAATAGAATCTCAAAATTTGAAAGCTCATGAATTGGCAATTTACCTCTCCTACCAATAATTTCGTTCCCGTATTTTATCGTAGAAAAGAAAACCGTTTGGTGCAATTCGATCTTTAATTTTTTAGTAATTTCAAACTGTTGATGCTCGTTTAATTCAGCGGGGCACTTTGTTATAATAATAATCTGAGCTCTGTCAGCTCCTTCTATTTTTTCTCTCAAATTACCCGATGGCAACATTTTATCATCAACATATAAATTACCATAAGAAGTTAGTAAAATATTCAAACCTGCCTCAACTTTTCTATGCTGAAATGCGTCGTCTAACAAGATTATTTCAGGCGCATTCTTTAATTTTGAAAGTTCTTCAATACCATGAACCCTGTCTGCGTCAACAGCAACTATTACCCTCTTGAATTTAGTAAAATATTGCATGGGTTCATCTCCGATATCAGAGACCGTTGTCATTGTGTCAGCAACTTTAAATCCTTTTGTACTTCGTTTATAACCTCTGCTTAAAATAGCAACATTATACTCATCCTGTAAAAGTCGAACCAAATACTCTACTTGTGGTGTTTTACCAGTACCACCAACACTCAAATTACCAACTACTATCGTCGGTATTTTAAAAGAAACAGATTTTAAGACACCTTTATTGTAAAATTTATTTCTGATAGCAGTTATTTCGCCATATAAAATTGAAAAAGGATATAGTATTTTTCTTAGTAAACCCACGTCAGCGAAAGTACAAAATAGTAGTTAATATGTTACATTATCTACTATCTCTAGACCATAACCTATAATACCCACACGTTTTTTAATGTACTTACCATTGGTAATTAGTCTCAATTTTGTGATTTTAAGATCATGAAGAATTTGAGCGCCAATACCAAAATCTTTTCTATCTAGTTTTATTCTTGGCACTTCGGTTTTACTTTCTTGCTGTAATTCTTTAATTAATGATAATCTATGGGCTAAATTAAAAGATTGATTTTCTTGATTAATAAAAACAACTGCACCTTTACCACTATCGTTTATCATTTTGAACATTCTGCTAAAACTATCATCAGGTTTATTGGTCAATAATCTTATAATGTCATTATTTATCAATGTTGAATTTACCCGCACCAATACAGATTCATCCTCTTGCCAATCTCCTTTGGTTAGTGCTAAATGAATTTGATTATTTGTTGTTTGTTTATAAGCTCTTAATCTAAAATCTCCAAAACGTGTTTTCAATTCAAAATCTTCAACTTTTTCAATTAATGAGTCATGTTCCATTCTATAAGCAACTAAATCTTCAATTGATATAATTTTTAAATCGAATTTCTTAGCCACCTCCAATAGTTGGGGTAATCGAGCCATTGAACCATCTTCATTTAATATTTCTACTAGAATACCAGCAGGTTTAAAGCCGGCCAATCGTGCCAGGTCAATAGCGGCTTCTGTATGACCCGTTCGTCTTAAGACACCTCCGTTTTTTGCTCTTAACGGAAAAATATGTCCTGGTCTCCCCAAGTCATGAGGTTTGGTATTTTCATCTACCAATGCCTTAATGGTTTTGGCTCTATCATGTACTGATATTCCGGTTGTACAACCATGACCAATAAGGTCAACTGATACAGTAAACTGAGTTTGGTGCAAAACTGTATTATTTTGCACCATCATATTTAAATCTAAGGCTTTAGACCTATTCTCAGTAATTGGTGCACAAATAAGCCCTCTACCTTGGGAGGACATAAAATTTATCATTTCTGGTGTAACTGCTTCTGCAGCAGCAATAAAATCGCCTTCATTCTCTCTATCTTCATCATCAACTACAATAACAATTTTGCCTTTTTTAATATCAGAAATTGCTTCTTTAATTGTGTTTAATTGTAAGGTTTTTGGTTCCATTGAAATCATTAGTTTATAGAATTTGATTTTTTAATTTGAAAAAGTTTTTTGAAAAAATTGGTTATTGGCATTAAGAAAACATCAATGTTAAAAATACCTTTATCTTTAGTTGCCCTTCTCATTAACAATAGACCTAATGGTAATAGAATAATAGTAGATAACCAACCTCCTAAAACGGGTGTTATAGTACTGGCGTGTGCCATATTTTTACCAAAGGTAGAAATGAAAAAATAAATAACAAAAACAATAATTGCCAGTAACATCGGAAAACCAAAACCGCCTTTTCTTATTATTGAACCTAAGGGAGCTCCAATAAAGAACAGTACTAAACATGCAATAGAAAAAGCTAATCGTCTATGAAATTCTGTGTTATAAACATTTAAAAACTTTTGCTTATTCTTCATAACTGTCCTAAATCCAGATATATCGTCTAAAGACCTGTTAGACATACTAATAGCGTTATTAAGAACTGAAATTTTTTCTCTTTCTTCAAAATTCGCTAATATATTCATGTCAAAATCACCAAAATCAATTGAATCTTTATTCATGTTTTTAATACCGGCTCTACTAATAAAGTTTTTGGCCTTTAACTCTAAATATTCATCATATGGTAATTTTAAAGAATCTGTATAATAGCTCAATTGTTTTAAACTGAGCATTTCTCTATCTTCCTTGTAATCTTTTGTGTCAATATTACTTAGTACTGAAATATCAATATTTACTATATATTCATCAAAATGAGCTTTGGTTGCAGGCATATTCTTTTGCAAGCTAAAAGACTTTTTATCTTCAGGCAACTCTTCATAATGGTACCCATCTTTTAAAACTAGAGTCATATATTTACTCCCTTTTTCAGTTGTAATTTCACCATTGTTAGCGGTTATTACTTTTGTATTTGTCCTACCCTTGTCTAAATCATAATAAATATGAACATCTTTCAATAAATTATCTTCTTCACCATATTTTTCAGAAAATTTAATACTATAACCAGGAATGTCTGTATTAAAAGTACCCGGTATTAATGCCAGTGCAGGTTGTGTTTTTTGCATATCAACCAACATGTTTTTAAATTTAAACGCCGCTCTAGGAAAAGCATAATTTAAAAACAGAAAATTCAATCCACTTAGTACAACCATTAATATCACTAAAGGCCTTATAAAACGCTGCAATGAAATGCCTGCCGACTTGACTGCGGCAAATTCATAATTCTCAGACAAAGTACCTAAAGCCATTATAGAAGATAATAAAATGGCTATGGGTAAAGCCAATGGAACCTGCATTTGTGCCAAATAACCTAAAAATTTAAATATATGACCAAGACCAATACCTTTACCTGCTATTTTATCAAACTGCAACCATAACATTTGCATTACCAAAACAAATAGAATGATAAAGAAGGTGGCTAAAAAAGGAATTAAAAAACTCTTAAGAATATATCTATTTAATATTTTCACCTACCTTTTTTGAAATTAAACAATAAAATATTTCTTATAAACATTGTCTCCAATTTTATGGAATTTCAGAATAGCGATGAATTCTGAATGCGTCTATTATTAAAACTCAATATATTGATCGTGTCTGTTAAGAAAGAAATTAAAAGATACTCTTCTAATTTATAATTTATTAATTATATATCCTTTCTTCTTATACTTCGCTTCATCAAAGGAAAACAATTTACTTGACAAAGATTGATTAGGTTTAAATTGAGTGACTGTTAATGTAGTTATGGTACTATTTTTACCTGTTTCAATTAATCTGTAAATATGATTGGTTTTTGTATCTACACCCAATAGCACGCTACTAATTTCTGAATTACTATCGATCGGGATCAATTTAACATACTGAATTTTCCTTCCACTAATATTTTGAACAACATCCCAGCTATACGTAAATCCGTTTTTATAAAATGAGAAAAATTTTGAAGGTGTAAGCGTACTCGAATCATCCACATCTGCATCAGAAATATTCACTTCTTCATCTTCAGCAATAATAGAGTATATTTTTTTTCCATCATACAATTGATTTACTCCTAAAAAGTTTACATTATACAACTCATCCTGCATGGTTACGTTACCTCTAGTCTCTTGATGTACGTCTTCTTCATTATTATCTAATTTATACTTAAATTCAACATAAATATTTTCATAAGTATTCATTTTTTTAGATACTTCATCTAATAATACTTTTGCCTTTGCTTCACCTTGAGCAAAAGTAGCAGTACTTACCAAAACTGTAATTAATAATACAATAACTTTTTTCATTTTAATTAATTTGTTCATTTTTTAATAATTCTTCGAGCGCTAAGATATCGGTAATTAATACTTGACGTGCTTTGCTTCCTTCAAATGGACCAACAATACCTGCCGCTTCTAATTGATCAATAATTCTTCCTGCTCTATTATATCCTAATTTTAATTTTCGTTGTAATAAAGATGCTGAACCCTGTTGTGCGTTTACAATAACATATGCTGCATCATTAAATAATGTATCTCTATCAGCAATATCAATATCAAGACCTGTGCCACTTTCCTCGCCCACATATTCTGGCAATAAATGAGCATTGGCATATGCTCTTTGCGAACCAATAAAATCAGTCACTCTGGCAACTTCCGGAGTATCTACAAAAGCACATTGTAACCTGGTCAATTCATTTCCTGTAGATATTAACATATCTCCTTTTCCAATTAATTGATCTGCTCCTTGAGCATCTAATATAGTTCTAGAATCTATTTTAGACGTCACTCTAAATGCTACCCTCACCGGGAAGTTAGCTTTAATAATACCCGTAATCACATTTACCGATGGGCGCTGTGTTGCCACAATTAAGTGGATACCTACTGCTCTGGCCAATTGCGCCAATCGTGCTATTGGTGTTTCTACTTCCTTACCCGTGGTCATAATAAGGTCTGCAAATTCATCTATGACCAATACGATATATGGTAAAAATTTATGTCCGTTTTCCGGATTTAATTTTCTCGATTTAAACTTCTCATTATATTCTTTAATATTCCTTACATAAGCATCCTTAAGTAAATCATATCGATTATCCATTTCAATACACAATGAATTTAGGGTATTGATAACTTTGGTTGTATCAGTAATAATAGCTTCTTCAGAATCAGGTAATTTAGCCAAATAATGACGTTCAATTTTATTGAAAAGTGTCAATTCTACTTTTTTAGGATCGATCAATACAAACTTAACCTCGGCAGGATGTTTTTTATAAAGTAACGATGCTAAAACAGCATTCAATCCAACCGATTTACCCTGACCGGTTGCTCCCGCCATTAATAAATGCGGCATTTTGGTCAAATCGATTACAAATGTTTCATTCGAAATTGTTTTACCCAAAGCTAAAGGTAATTCCATTTTTGCATTTTGAAACTTTTGTGTAGAAAGAACAGATCTCATTGATACAATTGAAGGCTTCTTGTTCGGCACCTCAATACCAATAGTTCCCTTTCCGGGAATTGGAGCTATAATTCGAATACCCAAAGCTGCTAATGACAATGCGATATCATCTTCTAAATTTTTAATTTTAGAAATACGCACCCCTGCATCCGGAACAATCTCATACAATGTTACCGTCGGGCCAATAGTTGCTTTTATATTAGCAATTCCTATTTTATAGTTAGCTAAGGTATCAACGATCTTATCTTTATTAATTTCTAATTCTTCCTTATCAATTGTTATATTTTCATTACTATACTCTTTCAGCAGATCCAGTGTAGGGAATTTATACTCAGAGAGTTCTAAAGTAGGATCAAATTCGCCAAAATCTTCAACCAATTTATTAGAAAGATTCTCTACTAAATGATCTTCTTCAAAGGTTTTTTCAACCTCAATAGTAACTTCTTCATGCTTTATATTTTCAACCTTGACTTCAACTTCTTTTTTAGGTTCTTGTTTCTTTTCCTGTTTAACAGGTTTGTTATCTTCTAATGAAAGTTCTAATTCAGATAAAGGTTTTTCGGCAATAGTTTCAGAAATATATCCTTCAGAAGTTATATCGTCAATTCCTCCTTGATTTTTTGTCCTTTCACTCCTTTTCGGCAGTGCAGCCTTTAACGACTCCGGTGTAATTCTAAATTTTGATATGATATAAGCCAGCAAAGTAAAAAGTAAAATTAAAAACACCCCTGTTCTACCAATAAAATCGATTAAAAAATCATTCATTTCAAAACCAATAATTCCTGAAAACAATGAATGACTAGGTACAAAAAACCCAATGGCTAATGACAGCCATATCATAATAATCAAGCCCCAAAACCAAGATTTTCGTATTGGTTTAAATGGCAGATTAAAAACTAAGAAAAGTCCTGTGAAAAATATTAATATCGGAACAATAAATGAGGATAAACCTAAGCCTTTATAAATAAAAAAATGGCTGATTTCAGCACCAATTTTACCTAATAGATTTTTAGCATCTACTATTCTATCAGTAAACATTTGCAACTGACTTTGGTCTGCTTTCCAATGCATAAAGAAAGATACAAATGACACTAACATAAAAACAGCAAACAATACCAAAAACACACCAAAAACAAGGTGTGTTTGTTTACTTTTAAAAAAACCTACAATACGATTTTTTTTAGCTTTAGATCTTACTTTCTTCCTCTTTGCCATTCATTATACATATTTAGCAAAAATACATAAAAATATAAGAGTTATCTGTCTATGGTTAAAAGTTTAAGAAAATTTTGGTAGATATATAATTAATCCAACAATTACGGCAATAATTGCAGCAAAAGTAACAGCTCCGGCAGAAATATCTTTGATAAAACCAATACGTTTATGATAATCTGGGTGAATAAAATCAGATAACTTTTCAATACCTGTATTCAACGATTCAGCAACTAATACCAATCCTATAGCAAACACTTGCAATATCCATTCAATAGCAGATATTTGCATTATAAAACCTACAACAGTCATTATAATGGCAATACTAAATTGCACCATTATACTAGGCTCTGTAGTAATTAATAACCAGACACCTCTTAAAGCAAATTTCAAACTTCTAATTCTACTTAGTAGAAAATTATCATTAGCATTTTTCATCTGTTCAAAGTTATCATATAATTGTCAGATGATCCTCAGCTCCACTCTTGGAAAGATTCAAAATTTATTTATTCATCTAATAATGACTCCAGAGCAGCTTTATAATTAGGCTCTTCAATTATCTCACCTACCTGTTCTGTATAAATAACTTTACCCGATTCATCTAGAACAACAACCGCTCTTGAGTGTAAATTAGCTAGTGGTCCGTCAACTATTTGTAATCCATAATTTTTACCAAAATCACCGGTAGCGAAATCAGAAAGGTTAACGACATTTTCAATTCCTTCCGCACCGCAAAAACGTGCTTGAGCAAAAGGCAAATCTCTTGAAATACAAAGTACTTTTGTGTTTTTTAATTCGGCTGCCTCCTGATTAAATTGTCTTACTGATGCCGCACATGTTCCGGTATCAATACTTGGAAAAATATTTAAAACAACTTTTGATCCTTTATAATCTGATAAAGTCGACTTTGATAAATCATTTTTTATCAAAGTAAAATCCGGGGCTTGAGTACCAACTTTGGGTAATTCGTTAATGGTATGAATTGTATTGCCTTTTAATGTTATTGTTGCCATAATTTTGATATTTATTTTTTATCAAAAATACATCAAAAATTAAAAACTCATCTAACTATTTTGAAAGTTTTTAGAATCATTTTAGTCTAATTGATGAAATAGCACTTTTTACTTTTAACAAAACCTTTGGTCTTAAATTTTAGGTGCTTGTTTAATTTATCTATTTTTGCAAGGACTTATCAAAAGGTAAGTTTCGGCACTAATATTGATTGCTATAAATCAAGTGAAAATAAAAAACCACATACAATCAAACTTCTTAATGCTATTTATGATAGTGTTTTCTTCAGCAGTCTACTCTCAGATAAACAAGCCTATAAAAGCAGATACTGGTAAATCGTCAATATTTTTAGATAGCCAAAAAGAGATCAAGCCCTTAAATCTATCATTGATAGACACCACCACCAAAAATTCAATATTTGATTTTAAGCCAAAACAAATTCTAAGCGGTGTTGTCCCAATCGCTAATAAATATTTTGATCCTTTTAATACAAACAAAAGTAAAACTATCAATTTTATGTCTAAAGTTAATGATAAAGAGGCTGACGTTTTAGTCAAAAGGTCTTTTTATGGCCAAGATGTAAGTAATGTAAAACTTACCAGTGATTACAATTTAGGAACTTTACAAAGCAAGTCTAAATCGGTTAGAATAGAAGTCCGTGACCATAGTTTGGTTGATGGAGATAGAATAAAAGTTTATGTAAATGAGCAATTGATAAATTCAAATATAATGCTGAATGGATTATATTATGTCATACCTGTTGATCTGAGAAAGGGCTATAACCGAATTGACATTGAAGCATTAAATGAAGGGTATTCAGGTCCAAATACTGCCCAACTAAATGTTTATGATGAAAAAGGAGCGCTACTTTCTTCACAAGAATGGAATATATTAACCGGTCAAAGAGCCACACTTGGAGTTGTAAGAAATTAATACTACTCGTAAAATCTATGTAAATAGTTTGTGATGAATAACAAATTCCCCCTATACCTTTTAGTGCTTCTTTTTGCAAGTTGTGCCTCCGTTGAAAAATACAATCAGCAAATTACTGAATTGCACAGCGCTAAAGAGTTACGAAGAGATACTGATTACGCATATCGGAAATTACAAAAACTTCATCCTGATCTATATTGGTATATTAGTAAAGAGGATCTAGACGAAAAATTCGAAGTATTAAAAAATAATCTGAATGAACCATTATCCAGTAAAGAATTCTACAAACAGTTTGCTCCGGTAATTGCAAGTATAAAACAAGGACATACAGGAGTTTACCCTCCTTATAGAAAAAAGACAAAAGAAGAGAAAAAAGAAAAAAAGAAAAGTGAAAATCCGTTTAAGCCTTTAAAAATTCAAAATATTGGTACTAAATTATTTATCAAAAAAAATTATGGTAAAGATTCTACACTCATCATTGGTTCTGAAATAGTGAGTGTAAATAATGAAAAAACTCAAGATCTTGTAAACTACTTTAAAAAATTAAGTACAAGTGATGGTTATAACAAAACTTTTAGCCCTAGAATCACAAGTATGCATTTTGGTAATTATTATTTAAATACGCATTCAAAAAATGACAGTATACTGATAACGCTCAAAAATAATGACAGCATTTATTCTCATTATTTATATGCAAAACACACCAAAAAAAGCACTTCAAAAAAGAAGATAAATGACACAACACAATTAAAAATTAGCAGGGTAGAAAAAAAGTTAGCTAAAAAGAAAAAGAAGAAGAATAAAGCTTGGGAATACACCTATGGTTATAATAATTATACAAAGGAAAAAACCAGAGATTTTAAATTTATAGAACAAGATTCTGCCACTACCATATCATATATGAAAATTCGTCGTTTTAGAAATGGCGGCTACAAAAAATTCTACAAAGAGAGTTTTTTTAAAATAGATTCGGCGGAAAGTACTAATTTAATTATTGATCTAAGAGATAATCTTGGTGGAAGATTAGGCGAAATAGATGAACTCTATTCTTATTTGACGGACAAAGAGTATGTTTTTATTGAAGATGCAAAAATGACAAAAAAGACAAGTTTTACTTATCCTAGAATGCATTCTAAGTCATGGTTCAAAAAATCTTTAACAACCTTATTATATCCTGCAATTTTAGTATACCAAGGCTTTAAAGTTAAAAACAAAAAAGGCGATCCATACTTCAGATTTAAACAATCAAAAGCCAGAATGCCGAAGCCAAATAATTACGTAGGAAATATTTATGTTCTAATAAATGGTGCAAGTTTTTCTGCGAGTACTGTTTTATCTACGCATTTAAAAGCAACCGAACGAGCAACTTTTGTAGGTGAGGAAACCGGAGGTGCTTATAATGGGACAGTTGCAGGGTTGTTTGCACCCATAGAACTTCCTAATTCAAAGGTAAATATGAAAATCGGGCTTATGACAATAAAAACGCCATATTCTACGAGTCCAGATGGCTATGGGGTTAAACCTGATGTATATATCCCAACATCTAAACTTGACTTGGACGAACAGTTAGAATGGGTTTTGAATGATATTAAAAACAAATAATTATAACCATTAGAAAAGGTTAATTTGTGTTACCAATCTATAGTTTCTAAACCTTTATTTTTTAAGAAAGTATTAGTTTTACTGAAATGTTTATTTCCGAACCAAAATCCGCGATTCGCACTTAAGGGAGATGGGTGCCCACTAGTTAATATATAATGTTTAGAAGTATCAATTTTAGCACCTTTTTTCTTAGCATATCCACCCCAAAGCAAAAAAACAACATTCTCTTTTGCTTGAGATATTTGTGAGATAACGGCATCAGTAAAGGTCTCCCACCCCTTCTTTTGATGAGAACCTGCCTGATGTGCCCTTACTGTTAAAGTAGCATTCAATAATAATACACCTTGTTTTGCCCAATGTTCAAGGTTTCCGTTCATAGGAACAGGTTTTCCAATATCGGTTTCTATTTCCTTAAAAATGTTCTTTAATGATGGTGGCTTTTCCAGCCCATCACTCACAGAAAAACATAAGCCATTAGCCTGGTCTATTCCGTGATAAGGATCTTGACCAATAATAACTACTTTTAGATCATTAAATGAACAATTGTCAAAAGCAGAGAATATCTTGCTTCCTTTCGGAAAACAAGTATATTGCTGATATTCTCTCTTTACAAAACCAATTAATGTGTTGAAATAATCCTTATCAAATTCCTCCTCTAAAACTGGTTTCCAACTTTCTGCGATATTTACATTCATTTTACTTTACTTTGCAAGTGCATCAAATATACAATATTGACTACTAATATTTCTAAAAAAACATTGAACGATTTAGAGTTCAACACTGTACTTAACAGTATTGCAAATTATTGTAAAACTGATCTAGGAAAAGATGCTGTACAACAAATTGAGCCTATTCTGAATAAAGACAATTTGTTATTGCAACTAATGCAAACCAATGAATACCTGGCATCTTTTCAAAATGAAAATAAAATACCCAATCACTATTTTGATGAAATAACTAAAGAAATTCATTCATTAGGTATAGAAGATAGCTTTTTAGAAACTCAATCATTTCAAAGTATAGCGAGTATATCTGAAACGGTCAATAGCTTACTAAAATTTTTAAAAAAATTTAAGGAATACTATCCAACTCTTTATGATTTTTCATTAGAAATTGAATATACCAAGATCATTGTAGAAAGTATAGCAAGTGTCATAAATCGCTTCGGTGAAGTTAAGGACAACGCTACGGCAGAATTAAGAGTGATTCGTAAAGAAATTAATACGATAAGAGGACAGATTAGCACAAGCTTTACCAAAGCTTTAAATCATTATGCAAAACATGATTTTTTAGATGATATAAGAGAGTCTGTGATTGATAATCAACGCGTATTGGCAGTTCAAGCCATGCATAGACGAAAAGTAAAAGGTAGTATTTTAGGAAATTCAAAAACCGGCAGCATTGTTTTTATAGCCCCTGAAGCAACATTAAAATTTAGTAGAGAACTTCAAAATTTAATCTATGAAGAAGAGCAGGAAATTATCAGAATATTAAAAATACTCACCAATACTATCAGACCATTTGCAGATTTATTAACACAGTATCAATCTTATTTAACAAATATAGATGTAATTGCGGCAAAGACTAATTACGCATTACAAATCAATGGTTTGCTGCCAAACATTTCAAAGAATAAAAAAGTATTATTAATTGATGCTTTTCACCCTATTCTGTTAGAAAGTAATAAAAAACAACAATTAACTACTGTACCACAAACTTTAGAGTTAAATGAAAAACAACAGATCATTGTAATTTCAGGGCCAAATGCAGGTGGTAAAAGTATTACACTTAAAACTATTGGTTTATTGCAGGTAATGATTCAAAGTGCCATTTTAATTCCGGTACATGAGCGTAGTGAAGTATATTTTTTTGACACCATCCTTACAGATATTGGCGACAATCAATCCATTGAAAATCAATTAAGCACCTATAGTTACCGATTGAAGAATATGCGAAATTTTTTAAGAAAGTGTAACAAGAATACGTTGTTTTTGATCGATGAGTTTGGTACAGGTAGTGATCCTGAATTAGGTGGCGCCTTAGCAGAAATTTTTTTAGAAGAATTTTATAACAAAAATGCTTTTGGCATCATTACAACGCACTATTCAAATTTAAAAGTATTGGCAGACGAATTAGAAAATGTTACTAATGCCAATATGCAATTTGATGAAAAAACCTTAGAGCCTTTATTTAAATTATTTATCGGTCAGGCAGGAAGTTCTTTCACATTTGAAGTAGCTCAAAAAAATGGCATTCCTTTTAGTATTATCAATAGAGCAAAAAAGAAAGTTGAACGTGGTAAAATTAGATTAGACAAAACCATTTCAAAACTTCAAAAAGAAAGTAATAAACTTAGAAAAACGTCAGAAAGTCTAGAAAATGAACAATTTAAGGCAAAACAATATTCAGAGAATCTGTCTGAAAAAGAACAAAAACTTCAGGAAAAATTAGAAAGCTTCCAAGAATTATATGATAGCAACCAAAAAATGTTATCTATTGGAAGAAAGATAAATGAGATTTCGAACAACTATTTTCAAACAAATAATAAAAAGAAATTGTTGGCAGATTTTATGAAGTGGATACTTATTGAGAAAAGTAAACATACCAAAAAATATAGAACCGAAGTTAAGTCAAAAGCAACAAAAAAGCAACAGAAAGTTGAAAATGCAAAAACTGAAAAAAAATTGGAAGCAGTTAAAAAAGAAGTATTAGTTGCCGTTAATAAAATTAGAAAACAAAAAAGTACTGAAGAAAAAAAAGCTACTAAAACCAAAGCTGATTACAAATACAAAGTAAATGATAAGGTGCGATTAATTGATGGCAGGGCAGTTGGAACTATAGACAAAATTGAAAAAAATACAGTAACTATTAATTATGGCTTGTTCACTACAAAAGCCGATGTAAATAAAATAGAATTGGTTGAATCTGCAAAAAAATAACCTTTAATCAACTCATAATTACTTATTTAAAATGTTAAATTAAATTTAATTCCTTAAATTTAACATAACAAAACTATTTAATTAACTAAACACTTATCTAAATGAAGAAACTTTTAGCTTTTTTGCTATTTCTTTTATTTATCATTTTAGCTTGGTTTGGCTGGAATTGGTATAAAGAAAACATCCTTTGTTGTGACGATTCTGTTAAAGTTGAAGCAAAAGAAGAAATAACACCAGAACCAATAAAATATGGTCCCTTGGTGTTTAATTGGAATTCTGACGAGGCTATCATTAATGATCTTTGGGCAGACAAGAAAAATGAAATTTTATCTGGTTTTACTAACGATGAAATTTTACAAATAACAGGCTCATATTTTTCTGAAGAAGTTAACAATACTACTTTCGAAAATTTAGGCTTGGCTAGAGCTGACGCGGTACGCAATTTATTACTCGATTCAATACCCGCTGACAAAATGGAAATTAAATCTAATCTAGTAAACCATTTAGAGGATGCCAAGACCAAACCATTTGGAGGCACTGTTTTAAACTGGACAGTTAGAAATGAGAACATCCAGGAAATTGATAATGTATCAATTATTTATTTTCCATATAATTCAACAAAAAAAATAGATCATGTTAATATCAACAATTATCTATCTAGTATTGCAGAAGCTCTAAAAGGAAATAATAAAACCGTTACACTTACCGGCCATACAGATAATGTTGGTAATGCCTCATTTAATAAAGATCTTGGATTGCAAAGAGCCATTGCCATGAAAAATCAACTTGTTAATTTGGGTGTTGATGCTAATAGAATTAAGGTAGCATCTAAAGGTCAAGTAGAACCAATTGCTACGAACGATACTGAAGAAGGAAGAGAAAAAAATCGTAGAGTAGAATTAGAAATAAAATAATTTCACTAATCAAAAAAATAAAATTATGTTATCATTACAAATAAATACAACAGCTTGCGATGGATCTGACTTCTTTTGGCCTTGGTTCATGTGGTTATTAGGCGCATTTATAATTGGCCTTATATTAGGTTGGTTATTAAAACAATTATTCGGAGGAAGTAAAGATACGATCGATTATACTGCTAAAATTAAAGGATTAGAAGCCGAATTAGCTGCTTGTAGAAAAGAGAAAAGTAATTTAGCCGCTGGTGCTGCCGCTACTGTTGCTTCTTTTGCTACAACTAAAGTAGATGATTCTGTTAAAGATGATCTAACTAAAGTCGAGGGAATTGGTCCTAAAATAAAAGGTTTACTAAATGACGACAGTATTTGGAGTTTTAAACAACTTTCAGAAACTGCTACGACCAAATTACAAAAGATCTTAGATGATGCCGGACCTCGCTACAGGGTACACAATCCTAAAACTTGGGCAGCTCAAGCTAAATTAGCAGCTGAAGGCAAATGGGATGAGCTTACAAAATGGCAAGACGAACTAAAAGGTGGTTTATAAATTGTCACTAATCAAAAAAAACGTCCAAATATTTTGGGCGTTTTTTTTATTCTGCATCATATCGTTCCATTTCTCTATCATAAAATTGCGAAGCTAACTCAATCAATTCATTGACTTCATTCGCCAGTTCTGCATCACTGTCTGCCTGAACTTCTTCTAGCCATTCTACTTCATCATTTACTAAATTTATGACCACCTGCGGATATTCAGTATGTATAATAAAAATATCATCTGGAAAATCAGTATTATCTCCTATTAAAAATTTTGGAAGTATCATTAGTCTTAATTTAATAAATTATTAATCTCTTTATATATCTTTTCACCTACATTATTTCCATAAAGATCTATTGAAAAATCAGCAGTACTTTTGTTAAAATCATAAAACGCTTTCTCAATTTTTGCGCTATCACTACCCACAATATTTGCAAATCCGTTTTCAATTAATTCTATCCATTCGGTTTCCTCACGAGCAATAATACAATGTTTTTTATTAAAAAAAGCTTCTTTCTGAAGTCCGCCACTATCGGTTACTACCATTTTACAATGCTTTAAAAGTTCGAGCATGTCAAAATATCCTACCGGATCAATTAATTTAATATTATATGATAGTTTATGTTCCTTCAATATTTTTCTAGTTCTCGGATGTAAGGGCAGTACAACTTGGCATTTAGCGCTGATATTTTCTAGTCCTTTAAAAATGGATTTCAATTTATCTAAATCATCTGTATTTTCCTGTCGATGAATTGTTGCCAATACAAATTCATTATTCCTTAAAGACAATTGATCAAGTATAGACGATTTTTCGGCAGAACTCTGACTATAAAATTCAACAGCATCTTTCATAATATCACCGCATTTTACAATTTTAGTATCTATATTAGAAAAACCTTCACTATTCAAATTATTAATGGCTGTTTCAGTTGGACATAATAATAGATCTGAAATTCTATCAGTTAATATCCTGTTGATCTCCTCTGGCATTTTCATATTATATGATCTAAGCCCTGCTTCAATATGCACCACTTTTATATTCAATTTTTTTGCTGCTAACGCCCCCGCAATAGTTGAATTTGTGTCTCCATAAATAATGACTGCATTTGGTTTTTCAATTAGCAATACTTTTTCAATTTTTTCTAACATTTGTCCTGTCATTGCACCATGACCTAAACCGTTAATATCTAGGTTGTATTTTGGTTTAGGAATTTCCATTTCCTTAAAGAAAATAGCGCTCATATTTGCATCAAAATGCTGCCCTGTATGAACGATAACCTCTTCTAATTCACTATGTAGTACAATAATTCTACTCAACACCGCAGCCTTCACAAATTGTGGTCTTGCTCCTAATATGGTTACAATTTTATTCATTAAGTAAGCTTTTTAATAATATCTGCCAATTGACCCGTTAATTGTTTTCTATGATATTTTTCAATATTTTTTGAATCTATTACTAAATTATCATTTTTATATGCATTGTAAAATGTTAAAATAGTTTTTTTCATTGTTTCAGAATCTTCAAAATCTACAATTGTACCTGAACTGGTTGAATTGATAATTTCCGCCAGATCTCCGTCTGTTGGAGCGATGGCCAAAATTGGGCGACCCGCTTGTAAGTATTCAAATATTTTACCCGTAATAATGCCACCGGCATTAGGCACATTATTTACAGCTAATAGCAAAATTTGGGCATTTTTTTGTAATGCAATCACCTCATTGTGGGCTAAATAGTCAACTAATTTTAAATTAGTAGTCAAGTTATAATGCTTAATACTATCTAGCACTTCATGGGCTAATTTACCAACTAATTTTAATTGAAAATCTTTAGCAAAAGATTCATTTTCCGCAATTAGTTCAGATAGTACTCTCCACAGTGTTTTGGGGTTTCTATCAGCATTCATCATACCGATGTGCACTAAAGAAAATTTGGAGTCTAACACACTGTCTACGGTTTTAGAAAAAGTATCGAAACCGTTGCTTATAACCTGGATATTTTTATTGTATTTTAAATAGTTTTGTCTCATGGTCTTACCAACTACCAAAACGCAATCAGCGTTACTTAACACTTCTTTCTCTAAACTATGATGTTTTTCGAGTGTTTTTTTTGTTAATGGTAATTGATGAAAATAATCAATCTCTGTCCAAGGATCACGAAAATCGGCTATCCATTTTGTACCTAATTGTTGTTTTAACTTTAAGCCTATCAAATGTAAACTATGCGGAGGGCCTGTTGTGATAACAACATCTATTGTGTTTTTTGAAAGGTATTCAGACAAAAACCTGACAGAAGGTTTGATCCAAAATTTACGAGCATCTGGTATAAAAAAATTGGCTCTGATATATTGAGTAATCTTCCCAAAAAAGGAAGGGTTTTCCTTTAAAAATCCAGCACTGGCTTGATGTTCTCTTTTTCTAAAAAGAGATAATAAATTATTAGGCTCTCTAATTGGTTGTTTTAATATCTCAATAGTATCCGGCACTTCATTTTGAAGTGTTTTATCAATAATAGCATAATTAGGATTATCTACAGTATAAACAACCGGCTCAATATTAAAATGCTGTAAATACTTTGCGAATTTTAACCAACGTTGCACGCCTGAACCTCCTGAAGGTGGCCAATAATATGTTATTATTAATACTTTCAATTTTCTAATTTATCATACAATTCAATCAATTTTAAACTTTCAGTATCCCAATTCTCTCCTTTTTCCATTACCGCCTTAAAAGCGTTCTTCTTTTTATAACTAATCTTATCAAAGTTAGTAAAGACTTCTATTACTTTGTCAGAAAAATCTTTGGCATTTCCTGCTTCAAAAACGAGTCCTGCATCATACTTTTCAACAATTCTTTTTAATGGTTTGCAAGAACTTACTAATAAGATACTATTGCTTAACATAATTTGAAATAGCTTATGTGGTATCGTATTATTTGTGTGCTCATCTGCATTATGTGGTATAATATTAATATCAGAGGCACTCATAATGGCCGACACTTCTTTAAAAGGCTTATAACCAACGAAATCTACATGATCTTCGACGTGGTTTGAGCTTGCTATTTCAAATAACTTATTTTCAACATCTCTACTCCCCTTTCCTATTAAAAATAATTTTGCATTAGGTATAATCTTAATAATCTTAGCCATTCCTTTAATAGCGGTATCTAAACCTCTATGCGGACCAAATCCACCAACATAAGTTATTGAAAAAGTATCTTTATCAATTACATTTTGTAAAGTACTTTCGTTAAAATTCTCCATAAATGCTTTCTTTTCCTGATTTGAAACAACAAACATTTTATTGGTATCAATATTAAATTTTGATACTAATTTTTCCTTCATCTCTTCTACTACACATATAATTTTATCATACTTAAGACAGTATTTTTCCTCTTTTTTTGACCATAAAACAGGGTTCATAAAAATTTTATTCTTTAATTTAATAAGAGGATTCTTTTTCCACAAAAACCAAGTCTTTAATGCCTCCGGAAAATTCTCGTGCAAATCTAAAATCAAATTTCGCTTTACTTTAGATTTGAATAAGTAACAGGTTCCAGCCAAAGGAAGGTCATGTACATGTAAAAAATTGATTTGATACTTTTTGAAAACCTTTTTTAAATGAAAGTAAAAAAATGGATTGACATTAAAAATACTTTCAATAACATCAAATATTCCTTTTTTAAAATGAGTATAATCCTTTCCTATCCTGTGTACATGAACCCCATTGATCACTTCTTCTTTTTTGAGACCTGAGGTGAAAGGACATACAACTAATATGTTTTTATCCACATTTGCTAATGCTTCAGCCTCTTTTCTCACTCTTATATCATTAGGATAAGATCCGTCAACCACCATGCAGATATAACCATCCATAATTTATTCTCTTTCAGCGTAAATTGCGTAATATCTAGGTGTAAATTTTCTTAGAATTGGCCTAAATCCAATTTTACTAATTGGACTTGTCCATTTTTGAGATTCCTTAATGCTCCATCCAGACTTTTCAAGCAACCAATCAAATTGCCAATCTTCAAATTCATGATAATGCCGATCCCATTTATCTGTGTTCGATCTATAGGCTTTTGCAAACCATAAATTAAGTGGAATAGTAGCAACCAATTTTGTAGCTTCTATTGTTCGCAAAACATTAAATGGTGCTATAAGATGTTCAAATATTTCAAAGGCAGTAACAGCATCTACCTTATAGTTTTTTACAGTATCAGGTAATAAATCTAAATCTTCACCTTCGGTATTATAGACTGTATAACCATGTTGTTCCATAATCTCACTAAACGGATTGCGAATACCCAGATCTAAAATGGTCGCAGGAGCCGGTAGTACCTTTAGAAGAAAATCTATTGTATGCTCATATCTTTTTTCCGGGAGTTTATTGTACATTTTTCTTTTTCTTTTCAAACCAAAACCATCCCAACGGAATGAATAACAAAAGAGCATATGAAACAAGCGTAATTGTATTACCCTTGTTTATGATAGTAGGCTCAAATTTAAAGACAATTTCATGTTTACCTTGAGGGACTACCATCGCTCTCAAGACATAATTTGCTCTAAAATGTGGTGTAAACTTACTGTCTACATAAGCATTCCAACCATTTTTATAATACATTTCTGAAAAAACAGCTAATTGTTCATTTGCCGAATTACTTTCATAAATCATTTTATTAGGTTGGTAAGCCATTAATTTTATTGAAGCCAGGCTATCTTTTACAAATGACGATTTAGCCAACATATCTTTATACTCAGTATTAACAATAACTTTTTGCTTGGTGTTTAAACTATCTAAGGCATTAATTTCTTCATCAGCTGTATTGACAAACTCAACTTGATCAATAAACCATGCATTACCATTAGCGTCAAAATTCTGTTGCAAGCGTGAAACGCCCTCATTATCTGGGAAAATAATATATTTAGTATTGAGCATATTCATTACTTCAATGTTATTTTTGGCCAATTGATGTTCAAACAATTCTTGATAGCGTCTAGGTTTTGCTGCATGGTAACCACCAATAGAATTATGAAAATAAGAAGTACTCCCATCATTCATTGGGTCAACCAGAAAATTAAAAACTCTAAAGTGTGATTTATCTTTTAAAATCTCTTTGTCAATTTCTGTAGCTTGGAAAGGTTTTTCTTCTTGTTTTTGAGATACAAAATCATCAGCATTTACATAGCGTTTGTCAACACCAACTAAATCAAATAAAATTAATACCGCAAATGCAATGGTTATAGCATTTCTATTCAACTTCTTCTTTAAAAATGCCCATAACAACCCTGCTGATAGTAATATCAACACTAATGAACGTACACTGTCTTTAAAGAAAATGGATTTTCTATCTGCAATAATAGCATCTGTAAATCCTGGTAATTGTTGTTCCCAACCTCCATCTCTAAGACTTTCAAAACTGAATAAACTCGTCCCAAAAAATGTAAATAACAAGGCTAAACCTCCAACAATATAAAGTGAGTATAATAAATATTTTAGACGGTTTTCATCTTCATTTTCATCTTTCAAGAACTGATTTAAGCCAATAATTGCTAATATTGGAACTCCCAACTCGGCAATAACTTGAAACGATGAAACAGCCCTAAACTTATTATATAAAGGCACATAATCAATAAAAAAATTAGTTAGTACAGGAAAGTTTTTTCCCCAACTCAATAAAATTGAAAAAATTGTAGCTGCTAACAACCATTTTTTAAGCTTTCCTTTTACCAGGAATAGTGCCAACACAAATAAAAATATAACCACTGCACCAATATAGGCCGGCCCACTAACTCCCGGTTGTGTGCCCCAATAAGTAGGTACATTTTCCGAGAAATTTTTAGCTTGAGTTCTCCCAATCTTATCTTTTAAAAATTTATAAGTCTCAGAATCTTTTCCTAAATTTTCTGCACTTCTCCCACCATAAAACCTAGGTATTAATAAATTCAATGTTTCGGTAATGCCATAACTATATTGAGTAATATACTCTCTTGACAATCCTGATGTCATTTTTTGCTTAGCATTACCATCCGGTTTTATGGTCAATTCACTTTTACTTCTGGTACTTTCTTTGGCATATTCTTGCGTAGCCAATAAACTAGTTGCGTTAACACCAACAGACAAAATTACAGCAACAAATAACACGGCTATACCTTTTAAATAATCAGGGATAGATTTTTCTTTTACAGCATCTATCAAATAGAATAACCCTAAAATAAGCACCATAAAAAGTAAATAATAGGTCATTTGAGGATGACTAGCATTTATTTCAAACGACATTCCTAGAGCCGTTAATATGAACCCAGTTATATAATTACGTTTAAAAACGGATAAGATTCCGGCAAGAACAACAGGCATATAAGCAATTGCATGTGCTTTAGCGTTATGACCTGCGCCAAAGATTATAATAAAATAAGTAGAAAATCCAAAGGCCAAAGCTCCAACTATAGCTAGTTTCCACTCAACTTTTAATACGTACAACAGTACAAAAAATCCTAAAAAGTATAAGAACAAATAATCAGCAGGGCGAGGTAAAAAACGCAATAATAAGTCGATTTTCTTAATATAATTATGCGGATAATATGCACTCACATTATAGGCTGGCATACCTCCAAAAATACTATTAGTCCAATAAGGCTCTTGTTTATGTTGAGTTCTGAAGTCTACTATTTCTTTTGAAACGCCCCTAAACTGAGCAATATCACTTTGAAACAACTTTTTTCCTTCTAAGACAGGAGAAAAATACGCTAGTGAAACGATAATAAATACTAAGATTGCTACAAAAAAAGGTAATATTTTATTATCTTTCATTTATTTCGTTTATTATTCAACATCTTCATAATCAACATACTCTCCGACATCATTGTTGCTTTTAGCAGATTGTTTAGGTGCCTTATCAATTACCGTTTCACCTTCTTTTACATTTTGCTGATTTGGAGCACTTCTTTGCTGCTGTTCATTAAATTTTTTCTCAACCGTATGCATCATTTTCTTAAAAAATAACGGAAACACGAGTTTTGCAATAAATTTAAATGCATAATAAATAATTACAATAATTAGTATGGTTCTTATAAAGTTCATTAATCCAGCTTGTTGCATAAAATAATAGTCGTCCAAATAAATTTTAATGTTGTTTTCAAAAATAACAATTTGAACGCAACTAAAGCGTTTAGTTATAGATAAAATGTTTAATTTGTAAAATTATAATCATAGTTATGCGAAAAATCGGGTTGTTTTTACTTTTAGTTGGTTGTTTTCATATCAGCTCTGCTCAGTATACCGAATTGATCAATTCTAGAAGACCAGGTTTTTCTGACAGTCCGTTTAGTGTTGGCACAAATGTTCTACAATTTGAAAGTGGATTATTTTATGAAAAACAAAATACTAATACTTTTGACATTAGTTCATATGGTACAGATGTTATGGTTCGGTATGGTCGGTTTTTTGAACAACTTGAGGTCAACTTAAATTTAGCATTTCAACACGATATAGTAACTTTTCCAACAACTGACGATCTTAAAAGAACAGGACTTTCACAATTAACTATTGGAGCCAAATATTTGGTTTACATGTCTAAGTTAAAAGAAAAAAAACGGGAAATTAGAAGTTGGAAGGCGAAAAACAAATACGACTGGAAAAGGTTAATCCCATCTGTAGGGGTATATGCAGGTGCTAATATTCCTATTACTAAAAATTTTATCGGTGGTAATTTTCCTCAATATGTTGACGATTCTTTTAGTCCGAAATTTGCCATTTACACCCAAAATGATCTTACAGATAGATTTGTCTTTTTGACGAATTTGATTATGGATAGAGTTGGTTCAGGTCAAAAGGAAAATTCATATATCTTAACAGGTACTTATACTTTAAATGATAAACTTTCTGTTTTTGCCGAACATCAAGGTATCTTTAAAGATAATGACATTCCAAATGATTATCAATTTGGCGGCGGAGTTGCATATTTACTAAGTAAAAATATGCAAGTTGACACCTCGGTAAGAACAATAAGTGATAGGGACGGTTCAACTACCCTAATTAGTGCAGGATTTGCATGGAGATTAGATAAACACCAAGATAAATTTAAAACAATTGGCTCTGACGGAGATGTTACCAAAAATAAAAAAGAAGGCAACTTCTTCTCGAGACTATTTCGAAATAAAAAGGATAAAAAGCAACGTAATGTTAAAAGTGTAAAAGCAAAAAAGCGTAAAATAAAGCAACTCAAACCTAAGAAAAGTAAGAAACAGAAAAGAGCAGAAAAAGAGGCTAAAAAGAAATCAAAGGAAGCTCGAAAAAAAGATAAAAAGAAAATAAAAGATTACGATAAAAATTATGATCCGTCAAAAAATGATTCTGTAGATGATAACGGTTAAAGAAGTACTAACAAAAAGTGAACTGAAAAAATTTGTTCTTTTTCCATTTAGTTTATATAAAGATAATGAATATTGGGTACCACCAATAATTAAAGATGAACTAGCCGGATTTGATAAAACAAAAAACCCTGCTTTCGAAAATGCCGAAGCGAGATTTTTTTTGGCCTACAAAAACGAAACTATTGTAGGTAGAATAGTTGCTATAGTAAATTGGACTGAAATCAATAAACAAGGCTTAAAAAAAATGCGATTTGGTTGGTTTGATGTTATTGATGATGTTGCAGTTACTAAAACACTTCTTGATAAAGTTTACGAAATTGGTAAACAACATAATTTAGAATATATTGAAGGTCCTGTAGGTTTTTCAAACCTCGATAAAGTTGGTGTATTAACTCATGGTTTTGACCATTTAGGTTCAATGATAACCTGGTATAACCATCCATATTTTAAAGATCATTTAGAGCAATTAGGGTTTGTAGTAGAAAAGCAATATTTAGAAAATAAATTTCCGTTTGAAAATGTAAAACCTGAATTTTTCTATAAGGCTCAAACGCTGATTAAAAAAAGATACCAACTCAGATCGCTTAGCTTTAGCAGTACCAAAAAAATAATGCCATATATAGATGAAATGTTTGATCTGTTCAATGACAGTTATGCTAAGCTATCTTCCTTTGTTCCTATAACAGATATACAAAAAGAATATTTTAAAAAGAAATACATCAATTTTATAAATCCTGAATACATACAATTTGTGGTAGATAAAGATGATAAGATAGTCGCTTTTGCCATAGTTATGCCTTCGTTTTCTAAAGCTTTACAAAAAGCGAAAGGTAAGTTATTTCCTTTCGGAATATTTCATTTGTTAAAAGCCAAAAAACAAAGTAAGGAAATACTTTTTTATCTTATCGGTGTGCACCCTGACTATCAAAACAAAGGGGTACATGCCATTATTTTTAACGAATATTATAATGTTTTTACAAAAAACGGAATTGAGAATTGTATTAGAAGTCCTGAATTGGCAGATAACATAGCAATTCATCAATTATGGAAACATTTTGATCCAAAAATTCATAAAAAAAGACAAACTTATCGTAAAAATATATAATGCAACTCTTTTATAATGCTACAATAACAAAAGAAACCAAACAATTTGCTTTCGATAAAACCGAAAGTAGGCATATTGTACGTGTGCTTCGTAAAAAAATGAGCGATAAATTATTTATTACTAATGGTAAAGGGTTATTGTTTAATTCAGAAATCAGTATTGCTAACGATAAAAAATGTTTGGTTAATATTCTTTCAGTTGAAGAGAAACAAAAACCTTGGAATTATTATTTACATATTGCTATTGCACCTACTAAAAATACAGATAGGTTTGAATGGTTTTTAGAAAAAGCTACCGAAATTGGTATTGATGAAATTACACCTTTGGTATGTGAACATTCAGAAAGAAGAGTTCTAAAAACTGAACGTTTAGAAAAAATTATTGAATCTGCTATGAAACAGTCCTTAAAGTTTCATTTACCAAAACTGAACCCATTAATTAAATTTTCTGATTTTATCAATCAAGATTTTAAAGGCAATTTATTTATAGCCCATTGTGAAGAAACTGATAAGAAAACATTTAAATCTGTTTTAAAATCAGGTCAACAAGATACGATTTTGATAGGACCGGAAGGAGATTTTTCTACTTCAGAAATCGATAAAGCTTTTCAAAGAAATTTCATACCAATCAGTTTAGGTGAAAGTAGATTACGAACAGAAACTGCCGGCATTGTCGCTGCACAAACAATTTCGATTATCAATCAATAAAAAAAGACATCTTTTTTAAAGATGCCTTTTTCTTTTTATTTAATTGTATCATTTTTTTTGGCTACAACGTCAACACGGAATTCTATCTCGTCATTAATCAATTTATCCTTTAAATCTTGAAAGAATTTCCCTGAGTGAAATTTTATGTCCCATTCCGTTCTATCAATTGTAAAGGCTTCACTTTTTAAACGTACTTCATCTCCCTTTACTTTAATCGAAGCAGGAAAACGAATATTTTTTATAATCCCTTTTATATTCAAATTCCCATAAACTATAGACTTTCCATCTTTTTCTTTAATATCGGTGATGGTAAAGGCACTAAACGGATGTTTTTTAACATCAAAAAAGTCACCACTGGATAAATGACCTTCCAGTTTTGCATTATACTGTTCATCTTCTAAAGATAAATCTTCAATAGTTGTCATATCAATAATAAAATTCCCACCGTTAATTTTATTATCATTTAAAGTTAAATAACCTTCAGATATTTTAATATTACCATTATGAGATTTTGTTGGTGCGAAACCCTTCCAAGTTACGGTTGACCTGTCTAATTCTGCAATATATCGAAAGCCTTCAGCTTCATTTTTCGACACTTCTTCAGCATCTTTAGCTTCAGTTTCATTCTTTGCTTTTTTGCAGGCCACCATACTTAATCCTACAAATAAAATTACAGCAAATTTTAATAATTGATGTTTCATAAATTTTAATATTTTAGTTTTACTTAACAAATTTAAAATTTTAATTTAAAATAATTTAACTTTATTAAATTCATTTATTGTATTTGTATTATTTAATACCCAGTATAAGACTACTTAATAATTTTTCGTTTTACCATGTAAACTAAAAATGAAATATTTTATGTAGGTTTGTTATTAATCATACCATTAATTATGAGTAAATTCTTCATTTCATTTCTATTTTTATCCTATTTTGTTACAGGTCAACAAGTAGCTGTTTTGAAATATAATGGTGGTGGAGACTGGTATGCAAATCCTACTGCTGTACCTAATTTAATAAAATTCAGCAATACAAATAATAATACTACTATTAATGAAAAACCAGAAATAGTAGAAACTAGTAGTTCAGAAATTTTTAATTATCCAATACTATTTATGACAGGTCATGGTAATATTTACTTTACTGATAGTGATACCGAAAATTTAAGAAAATACTTGATGTCAGGAGGGTTTTTACACATATCTGATAATTATGGTTTAGATAAATTTATAAGGAAAGAATTAAAAAAAGTTTTCCCAGAATTAACATTGCAAGAGATTCCATATAACCATCCAATATATCATCAAAAATATTCCTTTGAAGGTTTGCCAAAAATTCATGAACATGACGGAAAACCACCTCAAGGATTTGGTATTTTCTATGAAGGTAGAATGATCTGTTTTTATGATTACGAAAGCGATTTAAGTGATGGCTGGGAAGATGAAGCTATTCACAACAACCCTCCTAAAGTAAGAGAAAAAGCATTAAAAATGGGAGCGAATATTATTGAATATGTTTTTAAAAATTAGTACAAACCAAGTTATTGATAACCTAAAAATAAATTTTGACACTAATGGTCTTTGGGCTTTAAACATAACTTTGGCCATAATTATGTTTGGAGTTGCTTTAGGTATTACGTTAGACGATTTTAAGCGTCTTTTTAAAAACCCCAAATTAGTGTTGGTAGGCATCTTTTCACAATTCATATTATTCCCGTTAATCACATTTGCATTGGTAAATATTATAAATCCGATTCCAAGTATTGCCTTAGGAATGATCATGGTTGCCGCATGCCCTGGAGGTAATATTTCTAATTTTTTAACTCAACTCTCAGGAGGTAATGCTGCATTATCAGTAAGTTTGACCGCCTTTGCTACATTAGTGGCAGTTATGATGACACCTTTAAACTTGGCATTTTGGGGGAATATGTATGAACCTACAGCAAAAATTTTACGGACTGTAGAACTTAATCCTTATGAATTAGTTAAACTGGTAACATTAATTTTAGGAATTCCGCTAATCCTGGGGATGCTATTTAGAAAACAAAAACCAAAACTCGCTGTCAAACTCTCAAAATATTTAAGACCTCTTTCAATAATAATTTTTTTAATCTTCATTATAATTGCCTTTTACAATAATATAGACATCTTTATGGAATACATCCATTATGTAGCTTTAATTGTAATTTTTCATAATTTTTCAGGATATGTGGGAGGATTTTATTTTGCAAAATTGATGAGATTATCATATTACGAACAAAAAACATTAGCGTTAGAGACCGGTATACAAAATTCTGGTTTAGGATTATTACTAGTCTTTGCATTTTTTGACGGTTTAGGAGGTATGGCGTTATGCGTAGCTTTTTGGGGAATTTGGGATATTGTTTCTGGATTGGGACTTGCTTATTACTGGTCTAAAAGAACAACTAACATTACTGCATGATTATAATTAAACGGATTTGGTATCATCTTTTTAAAATTTTTATAAGCTCAGGCTTATTTTTCTTTTTTAAAAAAATTCACATTCATAACGAAGAAAATATTCCTAAAAAAGGTGCGGTATTGATGGTTTCTAATCATAAAAATGCGCTGATTGATCCATTATTAATTGCAACATCTGTCAAAAGAAATATCCATTTTTTGACCAGAGCCAGTGCTTTTAAAATTAGACTCGTTCATTGGTTTCTTTCTACATTGAATATGATTCCCATTTATAGAATGAGAGATGGAAAAGAGACTCTAGCTAAAAATGAGGCTATATTTAATAAATGCTATAATATATTAAATAATAGAAAGTGTTTATTGATTTTCCCTGAAGGTACTCATGATATTAAACGATGGGTTAGACCGTTAAGTAAGGGCTTTACAAGAATCACATTTGGAGCCTTAGAACAAAATGAAAATTTAGAATTAAACATAGTTCCAATTGGATTGAATTATACCAATGCAACCGATTTTGCCGAAAGTGTTTCTATTTATTATGGGAAACCGATTTTGGCAAATAAATTTTACAATAAAGCTGAGTTAAACAATTCTATTCTAACTCTTAAAACTGAAGTGTATGAAAAGTTGAAGGAGTTAACTACACATATTGAAAGTGAAAATTACGATGAAACGATTGAAAAATTAGGGAAAATTGACTATTTAAACCCCATCAAAGTAAATAATAACATTAGCGAATTAACAGATGAGAAATTTCAATCTTCATCTAGAAGAAAAGAGCCTTCTTTGTTATGGAAATTATTAAAAAATATTGTTGCTATTAATAGCTTTATTCCGTTGCTAATTTATAAAGTTTTCTTGCCCAAGATCAAAGAAATTGAATTCATAAGCACTACCAAATTTGCCATTGGAATTACGGCATTTCCAATATTCTACGGTTTGCAAAGCTTAGTATTAAATTATTATTTTGGACTCAACTATGCATTGATTTACTTAATTACAAGTATTATAATGGTACTTATTTTAGCAAAGACTAAAACTGCCAATTAAGCTGTAATTTTATTTCGTCATTATTTATAATGGGCATAAAACTTAGATGTTCACTTTTCAGAAATGGATTCCAATTTTTAATGGTTCAAAAATATATACCAAATGAGTTATAAGCATTCCAATACCTGCACCAACAATAACATCTGCAACCCAATGTCTATCATTTAATAAACGAAGCGTTGCGGTTGTAGCAGCAAAACCATAACCACTATAAGCGAAAATAGGATAATTGTCTTTATATTCATAATAGAGCATAGTTGCATTAGAAAATGCCAAAGTAGTGTGCCCTGAAGGAAAAGAATTAAAAATATATTCATTATTGGGGCGTCCTTTATTTATTACTCCTTTTAATGATCTAATAGTTACAAATGAAGTCAAATTGATCACAAATAAATTTTTCGCCTGATCGAACCAATGATTTTTTGCTTTTAAACCTGCTAAATTTGCTGCAACAATCTCTATCATAGGCGCATATCTAAAATAATCGTCTAAATTGGTGTTTACGTTCTTACCAAATCCTTTTCTTAAATCCTCTTGAAAATTCAATTCTAAAGTACTATTAGAAATTAAAACACCCCCAAGAATCAGCGAAGTCGGTACAATAATTTTCTTAAAGGTTTTATTTGAAAGTGATGATTTAGCAGCTAACGAATCTTGTTGTGCTTTGCCATGAAAACAACAACACAATGTAAATAATAAACATAAATATGATGTTCTAATCAACAATCGCGTCTTGAATTAATTGTTGAACTATGGTTCTAATATTTTCATTACCTAACTTATTATTCGTCATTGTTGGATAGACTCTATTTGATAAAAACACATATAACAGTCCTGATTCAGGGTCTGCCCAAGTATAAGTTCCTGTAAATCCGCTATGACCAAAACTTTTTGGCGATACACATCCGCAAGATGCTTTTATGCTAGGATCTAATTGAGGTTTATCAAAACCTAGGCCTCTGCGAACACTATCTTTTTCATAATATCTATGGTTAAATTTTTGGATTGTTTCTTGTTTAAAAAAACGTTTACCACCATAAAACCCATTTTGTAAATATAGCTGCATCATTTTGGCAACATCATTACTATTGGCAAATAAGCCTGCATTACCACTTACACCGTCTAACATAGCAGCACCCATATCATGTACATAACCTCTTAATAATTGTTGCCTATAGTAATTATCTCTTTCAGTAGGAACAATTTGCATTTTATCGAACTTTTCCAAAGGTCTATATGTTAAAGTATTTGCACCTAGTGGTTTATAGAATAGATTATTATTAAGCTCATTCATAGGTTGTTGGTACTGTTTCTCAACATAATCTTTAAATAAATAAAATGGCAAACCGCTATATCTATACCTCCTTCTTTCAAGTTGATCAACATCAGCAATCAGTTTATAGATCGTATCCATATAATCCGTTCTTAAATAGAGGTTTTCAGCAACTTTAATCTTGAATTTATTAGACTGCCTTTTTCTATAATATTTTGGTAAAGGTTTTTGAGTGACGCTATCTAATGTTTTAATATAATAAGGAATCCATGGTCTTAACCTGCCAAAATGGGAAAGTGCTTCTTTAACGGTAACGGTATCTTTATTACTACCATTAAGCACAGGCATTAGCTTGCTCAAAGGATCTTCTAAAGAAAACTTTCCTTCTTCTTCCGCTTTCATGATCATTGGCAGGCCTCCTAAGATTTTTGTAAGTGAAGCCAAATCGTATATATCAGTTTTTTTAACTTTTTGGATCTTATCATAAGTATGATGTCCATAATTTTTTTTAAAAATTACTTTCCCATATCTAGCCACTAATATTTGCATGCCCGGAGCCATTTTCTCATCAATAACTACTTTAGCAATAGAATCTATTCGATTTAATTTAGCACTGCTCATACCAACATTTTCGGGTAAACTATATGAAAGTCTTTTTAAATCGGCCGATTGTAGCCCAAAACCTTCTACAAAAGTATCGTTGATAGTAACCGGTAGTTTTCCTTTGGTTGACAATCCGCCAAAAATCATCTGAGCTGACAGGTCTTGTGCTATTTTACTATTTTGATAGGATACTACTACACTTTCTATATTGGTAAATGTTTTAATATCAAGCAAGCTATAAGGGTTTGCAAAAATATCTAATGTTACACATTTATTTCTAGCAATTTCCTGAAGCCAAACCAGTTCTTTATTAGAAAACTTAAAATTCTTCCAAGGATTAGAATTTGATTTATGATAGCCAATAATTACCTGACTATAAGGTTTTAACTTACCAATTAATTGGTCTAGATTTTTTGCAGAGACCACATCTACTTGGGTATAATCATTCATTCTTTCAACAAAAGTTGAACTATTAGAATCTCCTAATTTTACATATGCTATTTTGGAATTTACAAGATCTTTTATCGGAAAATCCTCTCCGTTATTTTTCAATAATGTAATAGATTTTTCAACCAATTGATGATGTAACACTTCATTTGCTACAGTATTTAGCTCTTGCTGTAAATTTTCTACCTTAATGGGAACATAATTTCTTAATCCAGCCCAATATTTAGCCTTTAGAATCTTTTTTACTGAAAAATTTAAACGTTCTTCAGTTAACAGTCCTTCATCCAGCGCATTTTTCATTTTAGCAACAGTGGCCGGAATTTCATTAGGAATAAGCAACATATCGTTCCCTGCCAAAATAGCTGCCAAATTAATATCAGCAGAAGAAGAAAAATCTGCAGCTCCTTTCATGTTTAATCCATCAGTAATGATCAATCCTTCAAAACCCATTTTATCTTTCAATAGATCGGTTACCACATTATAAGAAAGCGAAGATGGTAAACTGGTATTAGGCTCTAAATTAGGAATACTTAAATGTGCTGTCATGACACTTGCCACACCTGCATCAAATAATTGTTTATATGGATATAATTCAATAGAATCTAAACGCTCTTTTGAAAACGGGATAGTAGGTAATGTAACGTGTGAATCTGCATCAGTATCACCATGACCCGGAAAATGCTTTGCACATGCCAATACATTTTGTCCTTGCATTCCTTTTGTAAATGCAATAGATTTAGCCGTAACATTCTCTTTGTTTTCACCAAAAGATCGATTGCCAATAATTGGGTTTTTCGGATTGATATTAATATCAACAACCGGTGCAAAATTAATATGAATTCCCAGTCGTTTACAATGTTGGCCAAGTTGTGCTCCAAATTGCTCGATCAATTGATCATCTCTAATGGCTCCTAAGGTCATATTCCAAGGAAATCGATATGCATTCTTCAGACGCATATCTAAGCCCCACTCACCATCAAAACCAATCAGCAGCGGTACATTA
>Ga0209633_10000569_pt1 | contig 42036 bp, 40 predicted proteins | sample Cruoilmetagenom1_FD_187290 | JGI IMG/M metagenome (GOLD analysis project Ga0209633, IMG submission 187290) | Oil polluted marine microbial communities from Coal Oil Point, Santa Barbara, California, USA - Sample 1 (SPAdes) (version 2) | ecosystem: Environmental > Aquatic > Marine > Oil seeps ...
AACAAAGAGCTTCGATCTCCTGGCGTGCAATCGTCAAATCGACAAGTTCCTCCCGCGTGACCGGTGCAACGCGGTATCCCTTTTGCGATTCGGCGACGGTGAGTTCCTCGGCGGCGAGCCGCGAGAGGGCCTCACGCACCGCACCCAGGCTCACGCTATATCGCGCGCAGAGCTCGTTGATTTTGATCTTCGAACCGGGCTTCAGGCGGCATGCGAGAATATCGCCGCGAGTTTCTTGATAAACGTAGTCAGCTCGGTTCACTTGATGCCGCCCGCGGTGAAATAGGCAATGTTTCCGCCATTTTGTAGATTATATGTCATAAAATCCCTCATGTTGCAAAAAATATATTTTTCATTGACTCATGCATTTCTCTCCCTCAGTTTGTGGACAAAGAGGAAATACAAAAGGGAAACCTAAATGCGGTTCATATCGTTTCGGGACAAGTCGAATCTCGGTCTGGCGGTCAGGGCTCTGGATGGCACCTACCGCGGGTGGCGGGACAGAGAGGACGGATACCCGGGTAGCCTTGAAAGAGTTATCAAAGAGGGGGGCGAAGCGCTTGGTGCCGCCGGTGAAGTGTTGGCGAACGGACCGATCATCGATACTGCGTCGGTCGATATCCTGCCGCCTCTTAGCCGGCCGCCCAAGATCATCTGTGTTGGTCTCAACTATGCGGATCACACGGCTGAGTCGAACTACGATCAGCCCGATTACCCTGCGCTATTCGCGCGTTTCAGCTCCAGTCTCGTAGGGCATAACGCGCCCATTGTGAGGCCGCTATCCTCAGACACCTTGGACTATGAAGGTGAGCTTGCGGCCATTGTCGGTAGAGGTGGGCGTCATATCGCAGAAGCATCGGCGCTCGATCATGTTGCGGGCTACTCGCTCTTCAATGATGGATCTGTCAGGGAATATCAGTTCAAGGCGCCGCAATGGACCATAGGGAAGAACTTCGACGGAACCGGCGGTTTCGGTCCCGAATTCGTGACCGCTGACGAACTTCCGACAGGCGCGCGCGGGCTGAAGCTGGAAACACGGCTAAATGGCGAGGTGGTGCAATCTGCCAGTACCTCAGCAATGATATTCAACGTCGCCTCATTGATTTCGATTGTTAGCGAGGCGCTGACATTGGAGCCTGGCGATCTGATCGTTACAGGAACACCGGCCGGCGTTGGGGTTTCCAGAGACCCAAAACTCTTTATGAAATCTGGAGATGTCTGCGAAGTGGAGATTGAGGGGATCGGCGTGCTCCGAAATCCGATTGTTGATGAATCCTTGGCGACCGGCTGACAAAGTGATTGGAATACGTTCACATCGAAACGTTGTTTGGAGGTGGTCGTGACTTCCAGTAGCAGGTCGACCGGTGCAGCCGACAGAGCGAAGCCGTGTGGCATCCATTCGCTGGACACCTTCGCGTTGACAGTTCCGAAGTTGAGCGTCGCCGAAGAGTTTTTTAAAACCTTTGGCCTGGATGTTAGGACTCAAGGCAAAGTCCTTTCGCTGAGGACATTCGGTGAAGATCATACATGGGGAACAATATCGGAGGGGGAATCAAAACGCCTCACTCACGTATCATTTGGGTGCTTTCGAGAAGATTTTGACAGCTTGAAGGACCGGCTCGTTTCCGCAGGCGTTGAATTATCGGTCCCACCGCCGTCGGTCAACTCGGACGGTATTTGGTTTCGTGATCCGGACGGGTTGCTCGTCGAATTAAAGATCACCCACAAAACTTCTCCGAGTCAGCAAACACGGCATGTTGTTCCGTCGATTTCGTCCGGGAAGCGGGGCGCACCGTATCGGCGAGAAGCACAAATTGTGCGGCCCACTAGGCTTTCACATTTGTTGCTATTTACAGCCAACGTTCCACACGCGATTGACTTCTACTGCTCCCTGCTTGGCTTGCGATTGTCCGATCGAACGGGCGATGCAATTGCGTTCTTGCACGGAATACACGGCTCCGATCACCATCTCATTGCCTTTGTGAAGTCTGACGGTCCCGGCCTCCACCACTCTAGCTGGGATGTTCTTGGGGTCGAAGATGTTGGCCTAGGTGCCATGCAGATGGTGGACCACGGTTATGATCGGGGATGGGGTGTCGGGCGGCACGTTCTAGGCTCCAACCACTTCTATTATGCCGGGGACCCGTGGGGGAGCTATGCCGAGTACTCGGCCAACATGGATTTTGTCCCCAAAGGAAAGACGTGGCGTGCAAAAGATCATTTGGCCGAAGACGGGTTCTACCTTTGGGGGCCCAAACCGCCGGAAGACTTTGGCGTAAATTACGAGACGGCCGCTGGCGACAGCGGGACCGGCGTTACTGTTGCTTGACGGTGCTGGGAAATTGAACACGGACCAGCACGCGCGCTATCCGTACGCCGATAGCATTCGATTCGATTTTACCGGAAAGACCTTCCTTGTCGTCGGCGCGTCCAGCGGTATTGGCCGTGAGTTGGCGCTTAACCTGTCGCGTGCTGGGGCAGAGGTGGTTGTCGCCGCCCGCCGCATCGGTTCTTTGGAAGTCCTTGCGTCGGAGATTCAAGGGGAGGGTGGTCGTGCCCAGGCCTTTGCCTTGGATATAGTCGATGGCGACTCTGTATCTGCGGCCATTCAAAAATTCACAGCACTCGACGGCGTCGTGAACGCGGCCGGCACCAACATCCCCAAACCGCTCGCGGAGCTAACAAGCGAAGATATTTTGACGGTTGTGAATCTAAATCTCACGGCCGCAATTCAACTGACTCAAGCCGCCGTCATTAGAATGCGCCAACTTAAGCAGACGGGTTCTCTGGTCCATATATCCTCGCAAATGGGTCATGTGGGCGCTGCGAATCGGTCCGTGTATTGTGCGAGCAAACATGGCCTTGAGGGCATGGTCAAAGCCCTGGGTGTTGAATTGGCGCCAGAGGGCATCCGTATCAATACGGTTGCGCCGACATTTGTTGAGACGCCGCTGACACGTCCTATGTTTGAAGATCGTAGGTTTCGCGACTGGGTGTTATCGAACATTCCAATGAAGCGAATTGGTACCGTCGCCGATGTCGTTGGCGCCGTTCTATTCCTTCTTTCACCCGCGGCAAATCTCATTACCGGAACAAGCTTGCGGGTCGATGGCGGTTGGACCGCTCATTGATCCCGTCTCACCAAATAACTTGATTGCTAGGAGTTCCCCTGTGGCCGAATACGTCAAAAAGCCGAATCCGCAACCCGAATCGGTAAACCAAGAAATTCGAGATACGGTGACCGAGATTTTGCGGGCGGTCGAGAAAGAAGGAATCGATGCGGTTCGTCGGTATTCCAAGAGATTCGACAAGTGGAGCCCCAAGTCGTTCCGTGTGTCGGAAAGCGAAATCTCCGCGGCAGGTGAGAAGATCGATGCAGAACTTCAGACGCATATAAAGTTCGCTCAAGATCAGGTCAGAACATTCGCGCAGTACCAACGTGAGCGGATGGTGGATTTTGAGAAGGAGACATTGCCGGGCGTACGCCTTGGGCAGAAGCAGATTCCGGTCAATGCGGTCGGTTCCTACTCGCCAGGTGGCCGCTATCCCATGATTGCCTCCTCGATTATGACCATCGTTGTCCCAAAGGTGGCTGGCGTAAAAAGAGTGGTTGCCTTCGCGCCGCCGTATCAGGGCCAGGGGATTTACCCCGCGCAACTGCACACGATGGCGACATCCGGGGCGGATGAGATTTGGTGCTTTGGCGGCGTGCAGGCGCTTGCGGCAGCGGTTTTCGGAATCGATGGGCTGGACCCGGTGGATATGATTGTAGGCGCGGGCAATGCCTATGTAGCGGAGGCGAAGCGCCAGTTGTTCGGCCCGGTCGGAATCGATCTTTTGGCGGGGCCGACGGATATTCTTGTTATTGCAGATGAAGCGGCCGACCCGCGTATTGTCGCCGCCGACCTGTTGGGGCAAGCCGAACACGGCATCAATTCGCCCGCGACCCTCGTCACGACCTCTCGCAAGTTGGCCGAGGCGACTTTGAAGGAAGTTGACCGGTGGTTGGCGACCGACTGGCCCACCAAAGAAGTTGCGGGGAAGGCTTGGGCCGATATCGGTTCGGTTATTGTTTGCGGTAGCGATGAGGAAATGGTGGAGATTTCCGATCAGCATGCGCCGGAGCATCTGGAGGTTCAGACCGCAGACCCGAACTGGTTCCTGGAGCGTCTGACCAACTACGGTTCGCTGTTTCTGGGTTCAGATTCAACCGTTGCCTATTCGGATAAGGCGATTGGCACTAATCATGTTTTGCCGACGGGTGGATCGGCGCGCTATACGGGCGGGCTCTGGGTCGGGAAATTTTTGAAGACGGTGACCTATCAGAAGGTGACCGCCGAAGGCAGCCGGCACGTTGCGCCGTCTGCCGCCGCGGTCGCCGATGCGGAAATGATGTTTGGGCACGCCCTTACCTGCCGATTGCGTTTGGAGCGCCAGAACGACGTTGCTTGATCCGAGGGCCAGATGAAACCGGGTGGGCAATCAAATTTCGACAACAAGTTTACCGAAAGCCCGGTTTTCATCCATCTTCGTATGAGCCGTCCGGATGTCTTCTGCCTGGAACACTTCCGCGGTGATGTCAGGCATTCCTCCCTGGTGGACTTGCTCTGCGATCCAATTCAACGGCGACTTGTCCAGGGGTAGCTGCGCCGACCCCAGCAGTCCGCTGGAGAAGAAGCTCATTTTGACGGTGTTCGGCAAGTCACTCGTTAATCCGAGGTGTTCGACTTGGAGTGAGCCACCCAACTGACCAATGACCGCAACTTCACCCCAATGTCTTACGGTTTTTAGCGAGTCTTTTAGGGTCGAAGCACCAACGATTTCGAGAGCCTTGTCGACCCCTTCCGGGGTAATTTCGCGGACGCTATCCGCAATTTCACCAGAATCGATAATCACATGGTCTGCACCAAGCTCGATCAAACGCGCCCGTCTCTTTTCATTGCGGGTTGTTGCTATGACTGCCAGGCCGCGCGCTTTCGCATAAATGACTGCCGCGAGGCCAACCGATGAGGTCGCCCCCCTGACAAGAAGCGTTTCTCCTGACTGGATGCCGAGGCTGCGATCTAGCGCGCCCCATACAGTTAGATAGGCTTCAGGCAGCGCCGCTAGCAGAACAAAGTCGATATCACTGTCGATGGCCAGGACCTGATTTAGCCTAACGGTGGTATATTCCGCGTAGCTGCCGTCTCGCGCGAACATCATACCTCCCATGACAGCAACGACCTTTTGGCCTGGTTTAAAAGTTCCGCTGGGATCGGCGGAGACTTCACCAACTGCCTCGATACCGGGGATGCGGCCTGGAAGCAGTGTGCCGTGGCTGCCTGCGCGGTAGTAGCTTTCAACACGATTGATACCAAAGGCTCGCACTCTAATTTTGACCTCACCATTTTCTACCGATGGCTCAGGTCTTGCTCCAACGGTCAGGACGTCAGGGCCGCCGGCAACCTCAATCGTAATGGCTTTCATATTTTGCTCTCTTATTCGATGCATCGGTCAGGTCGCGCTGTGATTTCTAGATGACCTCTCTCGACCCATCGGAATAGTTGATTTTCACGGTCACGGTGCCCTCGTTCAAAAACCAGGGCCTGACCGTAAAAGTTCGGGCGCCGGCCGCGTGCATGGGGTCTGATGCGGCGATCTTTCTAGCATGGTCGAGGGAATCGGCGCGAATGATCACCATTCCCTCACCGAGCCAGTCGTTTTCGTCGTCGCTCCAGAAGGGCCCGGCGCCGAACATGATGCCACGCCGCTCTAAATCGATCTGGAATTCCAAGTGTTCCTTGAGGTTTTCCAGAACGGGCCCAAGCCCGTTCTTCGGCGTAGTGAAAACAACATAGAGCTGCTTCTGTAGCATTCCCTTGGACGCCTCTTTTGCATCTTTCGCGGGAACTTTGGTGATGATTTCTGACTCGCTCATTTGGGAGACTCCTTGTGCTGCCTATAGAAGTTGGCAAGCGTCCTCAAAGGGTAGGCGCGGACTGCGCGCGAACAGGCTCTTTTCATCGCCATACCCAATGTTGCATAGGAAGTTAGACTTAATCGTCGATCCTGGGAAAAATTCCGCATCGACCTTTTTGTTATCGAAGCCGGACATGGGACCGGTGTCCAGGCCAAGTGCACGCGCGGCAAGGATAAGGAAGCCGCCCTGTAAAGTGCTGTTTCGGAACGCGGTCGATTCGATCAGCGCATCGTTGCCGCGAAACATTCCCGTCATATCCTTGTGCGGGAACAGGTCCTTAAGCCGGTCGACAAAACCGATGTCGTACCCGATGATCGCTATCACTGGCGCACCCATCGTCTTGTCGACGTTGCCGGGAGCCAGGGCAGGGCGGAGACGCTCCTTTGCTGCTGGAGTTCTCAGAAAAAGGAAGCATGCCGGCTGACAATTGGCGCTAGTCGGCCCCGATTTCACTATCTCGTAGAGTTGCCGCACCAGCCCGTCCGCCACTGGGCGGTCCTGCCACCCGTTGAACGACCGGGCCTCACGAAAGATTAGATCCAAGCTTGAGGGATCGAGCTGCGGAATGCGCTCGCGTAATGCCAAAACGTCCGCCTGTGCTTTCTCCAATACACCGTCCATATGCATTCTCCTGTGTTCCTAGTGAAGTGGTCAGGGAAACGTCAACGCCGCGTCGCCCCCTGGCGAGGCCCCTTGATGCGTCAGACGAATTTATCCAGCAGGTCTCTCGGTTTGGTAGTCAATAATATATTTTCTTGCAAGAAAAATATATTTATGTGATCCTAATACCCAGCCGAAGGCCAATCTTCGGACCAAAGAGAAAACTAGGGAGGAAATACGAATGAAAACTGGGGCTTCCCAGATCGCCGCCGTGACCTTGATGGCCGCCTCGCTGATTTATTCGCAGGCCGCTGTGGCGGAAACGCGGGACTTAACCATTGCTGCAAGCCATACCACAGCCGTTCCATGGGTGGGCGTGCTGAAAGATCATGTTCAGCCGGAGATGAACAAAAGGCTGAAGGCCGCCGGCAGCGATCTACAGATCAATTGGACAGAAGGTTATGGCGGGGTCCTCTATAAATTTCAGGACACGCTAGAGGCTGTGGAAAGCGGTCTTACGGATATCGGCTGGGTCGGTACTCTATGGGAGCCGGCTAAAATGCCCCTTCAACAGATCGCCTACAATACGCCCTTCACGACCGATGATCTGGTGGGTCAGCTTGAGATCTTGAATGAGTTGCATGACGAGATTCCGGCCATGAAACAAGCCTGGCTAGATCGGAATCAGGTGTTTCTGGGCGCGCAGGGCAATGAAACCTATCACATCTTTTCGAAAGACCCGATCCGTTCCCTCGATGACCTGAAGGGCAAAAAGATATTGGCGCCAGGGCCGGCGGCCAATTGGCTGCTTGGTACCGGGGCGGTCCCGGTCGATGGCGGTCTTCCCTCGTACTACACGCAATTAAAGACCGGTGTCGCCGATGGCGCAATTGTGATGGTCACGGGCGCCTATCCCTTCCGGCTCTACGAGGTCGCTCCCTACATGACCCGAGTCGGCATAGGGTCTGTCTTCGCAGGCGGAATGTCGATCAACAAAGACACGTGGGACGACCTTCCCAAGGATGCCCAAGGCATTCTTCGCGATCTCGGACGCGAATACACGCGCCTTCACGCGGAAGAAATTATGCGCCGCTACAGCGTGTTCCTCACCAAAATGCAGGAAGAAAACGGTCTCACGGTAATCGACCTGCCTGCCGGCGACAAAAAGAGATGGATCGATGGTCTCCCCAACATAGCCAGTGATTGGGTAAAGCAAACCGGCGCGAAGGGCTTGCCCGCAAAAGAGGTTCTGGCGGCCTATATGGAGAAAGTCCGAAGCAAGTTGGGCGCGCCGCAACGCAATTGGGATCAATAGTGACAACGCTGATGCCAACACTTGATAGGAGGGTGGAGTCTGGCATCTCAGCCTCCGCCCTCCGTGTCTTCACGCGCTTTACCGAGATCTCGAATTCGCTCGGGACAGTCTGGATTCTCGCGCTGATGGTTCTTGTTTGCGCGGATATTCTGGGTCGCTTCGTATTCAATAGTCCAATTCGCGGCGTTGCGGAGATCGTCGCATTCTCAATCGTCGCGATCGTCTTCTTGCAGCTACCGAACACACTGTCGGTCGGTCGCATAACCCGTGCTGAAGTGATCATTGATGCGCTTCATCTGCGACACAAGCAAGCCGCCCATGTTTACGAGATTGTCTTTCTTACGCTTGGGGCGATCATTTTTGTCCTCATCACTTGGGGTTCTCTTCCTATCGCCATCGATGCTTGGGTTGAGAACGACTACTACGGTGTGCATGGCAATTTCACGGTGCCGAGCTGGCCCATAAAGTGGATTGTCGTCGTCGGAGCCGCGGTCACCGCGATGCAGTATTTCGTGGGCGTGGGTCGCTCTGTCACGCAATTCCTCCAATCGGGCGACCATGCAAGAGCGAATGGCGCGGGACACCGATTTGCGCTCATCGGTCTGGGGTTGGTTGCGGCTGTCTGTCTGACGCTCCCATTTCTCGATTTGTCGCGAACGCAGATCGGTGTCATTTCGGTGGGCCTGATGCTCGTGTTCGTTTATCTCGGGATGCACATCGGTGTGGCGCTCATCGTCTTGGCGCTTGCTGGCATTGCGATGTTGAAAGGCAACGCAGCCCTTGCATTGAAGACACTGGCCCTCTCCGCCGGAGGGGCAGTTTCGGATTACGTGTTTGGCGTTGTGCCTCTGTTTGTATTGTTGGGTTTGGTGGTCGGCATATCGGGTTTCGGCCGGGACACGTTTGATGTCGCGCAAGCTTTGGTGGGCCGTGTGCGCGGCGGCCTGGGAATAGCAACCGTTGCGGCAAACGCCATATTTGCTGCAATTACGGGTGTGTCTATCGCATCTGCTGCCATTTTCACTAAGATCGCCGTGCCGGAGATGGTGAAGCACGGCTACACCCCGAAATTCGCGGTTGGTGTCGTTGCCGGCAGCTCCGTGCTTGGAATGCTGATACCGCCCAGCATCTTACTCATCGTATACGGATTTTTAGCCGAGGTTTCAGTCGGGCAACTTTTTGTTGCCGCCGCTGTTCCAGGAGTTTTGCTGGCGGTTGCGTTTGCGGTCGGAATCCATTTCATGGCCCGCTTGTTTCCTGACTTTGTCGGTCACGTCAACGCGAGGGAAAGTTCGCCGCTCCCACTTGGTCAAGCTATCGGGAAGATAAGCCCGGTTATTGCAATGGTGGGAATAGTGCTCGGTGGGATTTACGGCGGGGTATTCACACCGACCGAAGCCGGTGCTGCAGGCGCCGCGGTTGCTTTGGCTCTCGCCGTTTTTAGACGACGGATAAGCCGCAAAGACCTTTGGAAGGTTCTGATCGAAACCGGGCACGTTACCGTTTCGATACTGTTCTTGATAATTGCCGCCAGCGTCTACAGCAAAATGCTTGCGCTTACGGGAATTCCCATGGCGGTAGCACAGTTTATGTCCGAGATGGGGCTAGGGTTTCTAGGCTTTATGATGGTCTATCTGGGAGTCGTTATAATCCTGGGAACGATACTCGATTCGACATCAATCATGCTGATTGTTTTGCCCCTGGTTTTGCCGGTTGTTACGCAGATGGGCGGCGATTTGATCTGGTTTGGCATCGTGACCGTGATCTCAGTCGAACTCGGTCTGCTTACGCCACCGCTTGGAATTGCCGTCTATGTCGTCAAGGCCTCATTGGAAGATAAATCGATCACACTCGGTCAAATATTCAGCGGGGCGTTTCCGTTCGTTGTCATTATGGCGCTCGTCACGGTTTTTCTCATTCTCTTTCCGCAAATTTCCCTCGTATTCGTTTGATGACACATAACCGCTATGTCGAATCGCCTGGCCGATTGATTTGAGCAGACATCCACAATCTCCTACGGAGCACAATTCGATGACATCTTCGAGAAGGAATTTCGCCATGTCACGCATGACCGCCGCACACCTGGTTGCAACGCTTGCATTCTTGTTCTTCGCCTTATCTTCGCCCACCGCACATGCGCAATCTGAGAAACCGCAGCGGCCGGTCATATCGGCGGAATTTCCCTACGAAAGTAAGACCGTGACTGTTGACGGGGCCAAGATGGCGTACGTTGAAGTTGGTGATCCCACTGGTGCGCCGATCGTCTTTATTCATGGTGTTCCTACATGGTCATATCTCTGGCGAAACGTGTTGCCATTTGTAGAAGGGCAGAACCGTCGACTAATTGCGATCGACCTAATGGGATTTGGCAGATCCGCGAAGGCGAAGGGCGGAGACATCGGATACTTCGACCATGCGCGCTATGTAGCTGGCTTCATCGAGGCGCTCGGCCTCAAGAACGTCACCCTTGTCCTTCACGATTGGGGTGCCGCTATCGGTTTGAACTACGCTTACAACAATTCAGGCAACGTTCGAGCGATTGCGTTCATGGAGGGGGTCGTTGCGCCGGCTTATCCACGGCCAAGCTTCGAGAGTTTCGGCAACCCGAAGGTGGTGAATATGTTTCGAGCCTTTCGGGACCCTGTTAAAGGGCCCGAGGTTATGATGAAAAAGAATATGTGGATCGAACGCCTCTTGCCTGTCTCGATTCTACGCGATCTGACAGACGAGGAGATGACCAAATACCGTGAGCCGTTTCCGACCGTCGAATCGCGTCGGTCGATCTGGCGGCTTGTCCAAGATAACCCGATTGCGAATGACCCCGAGGATGTCACTGCAATGTTTGGAAAGGTCGAAGCTTGGTGGCGCAGAACCGAAGTGCCCAAGCTCTTCCTCTACGCCTCACCGGGCCGTATACAGCCAGTGGATGCCAGCTCAGATTGGATGGTCGAGAATTTGAAGAACATCGACACAGCATTCATAGGATATGGCATCCATTTTCTGCAGGAAGACGAGCCCGAGGCTATCGGCCGCTCTATCGATGAATGGCTGCGCAGGCTTGATGCGAGGGAAAACTAGTTTGGCCAATAGGGTCCGGACAGCATCGTGAGGGCGCTGGACGGACATACCGCTACACTCGGTTGGCCAGGTAGTGTCAATGGTCACCGTCTGAAGGGTCTTAGCATCGAACACTTCGGCCAGACCGACTCGATCCAAAACCTTTACGCCGAGCAGGGCATCGTTACTAACGCGATCGTCAACGCCGTGAACACTGCTAGCTCTGGGAAGCCAATTGGGCTTCTCTAGGCGCATCCATGAGGGATTGCTATCTGAAGACGTTCTTCGCAACTAAAACTCTAGGCTACAACCGAATTGCGTCACTAAGCTAGTGCCCATGACAAACCTCCTTGTCGAATTAGCCCGCTTCTTTCCGTCGGGCTTCTTTTTCCGTTTTGTCGCCTCCAAACGGTTCGCGTTCGTCAGAGCTGGTTGTCGGCGGTCGCGAGGCATCGCACCCTGCGCTTGGGAGTGCGAAGCCATACCAGGCGTTGACGGGCCCAAAGCACGGCCGAGGCTGATTCATGGCTGACGGTCCTCCGAAGGACTTCAATCTCCTTCTTCACCCAAGCGCTGTAGTGCTTGTCATTCTTGACCACCAGGACGATTTCCTGGCTGATTTATCACCGTCAGTGTGTGACGTGCTTGCGAGCAATACGCTCGCCCTGGCAAAGGTGGCTAAGATCTGTGACGTTCCCGTTGTGTTGAGCAGTCTCGTTACCGATGCATTTCGCGGTCATACGTGGGCTCAGCTGCTCGATGTTTTTCCGAAGACGTCCGGATTACGCCGATCTCAAATAAACTGTTGGGACAACCCGGCATTTGTTGACGAGATTGAAGCGCTGAAAAAACAACGTGTACTTTTGGCTGGCTTGTGGACTGAGACGGGTGTGACGTTTGCAGCACTCTCGGCGCTGGAATTGGGCTATGAAGTATATCTGGTGACAGACGCGACGGCGGGCGTCTCCGCGGAAGCACATGGTGTGGCGAATCAGCGAATGGTCCAGGCGGGCGTGGTGCCAGTAACCTGGCGACAGATCCTATTCGAATGGTATAGAGCCAGCGGCGGAGATGAAGGCGCGATTGGCAGGGCCTTGATCGAAGTAGCTAGGGAGTACGGTTACTTTCTCGACAGGCCGGCTAGAGATCATTCGTTAGCAAACTAGGGCGCCAGCGCTCGTCTGGTACGATTCGATTCGTGACCCCAAATTACAATGAAAGAACGAAAGAACGCAATCGTGCTTTCGTTCCGCCATGCCTATTGGCCGCCGCAACGATTGTTTGATGGCCGATTTCGTCCGTAACCGCCCAGGTGCCGACGGTGGCATAGCGCTCTCGGCCAATAGGGGTCGAGTCGGACTCCACGCCGCTAAGATCACGCTTTTCGCCAGGTTCTGCCCGCCCAGCGAGAGAAAGGCATGCTTCGTTTCCAAGCCGTAACGCTGGGAATGAACTCTTTACTAGCACCCACGAAAAGCCACGAGATTGTTACTATCCATAGTCTCTCCGAGCTTCCGCCTGATACAGATCCTCGGACTGCGGGGTCTGAGTTATGGTCCCATGTATTAATGGCCCGTTCTCAAGATCAGGTCGCCCAGACTCTTTCGGGTGCGCGCAGAATTGTGCGTCTGGCGGAGCTACGCACGCCGGCCTGATCCCTGCAATGGTCAAGTGGGTCGAGCCATATACGGACCTGGGTTCGCCGACACGCACTCGCCGCAGTGTGTGCTGAAAAATGGTTCGCCCCGTGAAAAAGAGACCGGATTCGGTCCCTTCTGTGAAAAACGATCCTGTGAACCACGGGAAGCAGTAGATGGGTTTCGGCGCACCAAGCAAAAGGGCTACCTCTGCGGGGCCGGACAGAGGTGGTCGGTTGCTCTCGGAATGCCAGTTTCCTGACGACATTGGCCCATCATGCCGCTGCCTGGAAAAGCCCCTGCTGATATCGTTGGTATCGTGCCCGAGATTTGGATCCTCAGTTGCGTCGCTTGAGGTCGGGAATCCGGCACCGTGTGCAAAACAGCAAATATAGGTGGTTGCGCGCCCCCGCAACCAGATCCAATTAGAGCCAAGATAGTCCGGTCCACGGCGGTATCAGCAAGCCGCTTGCCGTCTCGTAAATTGTAGAAATCGCAGCAACATCAATTTCGTGCTCAAGACTTCCTCGGTCCACCTATATCGCGCAGCGCGCTAGTAGGTTCAAATCGGGGGTGGGATCACGATCTTTGCATCGATGACCCTCGCAACCACGAACACAACGCTAGTCATAGTATCGAAAAAGCAAGAGTGGTTACTGCGATGGTGGCGAGCAAACGGCGGCCTACGACCCAAGGCGGTCATTCGGATTGGGCAACATGAACGGCCGAAAAGCGGACAATCCCGATACTGAGGCCTTCAAGGACGAGCCACGGATTGGGCTCGTTCGCGCGTATCCCGTCTGAATTCGTTTTGATCACGCGGTGGCACTGGGCGCGGTGCGACAGGTCATTCTGAAACTGATGGGCTTTCCGAATTGGATTTCGAACTCGAGGGTCGCAGAGGATCGTCACCCATGACGTAACGGGGTCCAGAGCCGAGCCTTGCCGCTCGGTCTTTCGGATTGTAGAGCGCACAACTTGTTAATGACAGGCAGCCACATCCGATACAGCCGTCGAGCCGATCCCGCATAGCCGAGAGTGCGTCTATCCGCGCGTCGAGCGCCTTACGAAAGTCCCGGCTGATGCGCGTCCAGTCCCGCTTTGTCGGCGCCCGGCCCGCGGGTAGTGATTCCAGCGTCGCGGCGATGTCGTAAATCGAGTACCCGAACTGCTGGGCCACCATCACGAACGAAAGCCTTCGGATGTCGGATCGCGGGAAACGCCTGTTGCCGCCTGGGCTGCGCAGCGGCGTGACCAGGCCCTTTGTTTCGTAGAAGCGGATAGCCGAGACGGAGAGCCCCGTACGCTCGGCAAGTTGCCCGATCGAGAGCCAATCGCTTGCCCGCATGCTCTGCCTCCGAAGAAACGCAGAAGAAAAACCTTGATCTCAAGTTAGGATGAGGTTGTATCGTGTTCCCGACGGCTGATCAATGCCTGTTGCAGGAAAGGACGAGCCTGATGGGAAAGAAGGAGAAACATCGTTTGCCTGTCGTGAGTTGGGACCGCGAGCCTTCAAGGAGTCCGGCGTTAGCGCGAAGCGCTGGCAGGGGACCAAGCCGATGACCTTCGAAATCAATCACCTCGTGCCTGAACTTTGGTGCTCTGATTTCAACGAGAGCTTGGCGTTCTATACCGAGAAGCTGGGCTTCGAGATCGTGCAGCAGCGCGGCGATGACCCCCATGCTTACCTGGCCTTTCAGGGCGCACAAATCATGTTGGCACACTGGACGTTCGACGGCCGCTGGGAACCTTGGTTTCCTGCCCCCATCGAGCGACCGTTTGGGCGCGGAATAAACTTCCAATTCATGATCGACGACGTGCAGGGCGTCCACGATCGGATCGTCGCGAACGGCGTCGAACCCTTTCTAGCTCTGCACACGTCGACGATCTGGCGCACTGACCGAATGGATGATCGCAAGCAGTTCATGGTCCTCGATCCCGACGGTTATCTCCTCAGGTTCTCCGAGACCGCTTCACACCGGCCAATTGAACCCGCCGATATAGAGGCGCTGAACACCGCTTACGGGACGACTGGCTGAAACGCTGCTGCGCTGTCCGAACTGAACACTCAGTCTGGAGAAGTGTCCCATTGAGGCTTGTGCAGCCGATGTGGTTGCGTTTGGCAGTGTCTAATTTCCGCTCGATCCAGTCATTGTGCCGACCGCGAACAATGGCTGCTCCTGGCCGATAGCGGTCAAATCGAGAGGAAAACCGATGCCGTTGTGTTTAGGAGGGCCAATTCAGCGTCGAGAATTGGTTACTTGTTTTGACTGCTGTTCATGTTTTGCACCGGGTAAGGGAAGCAACTGCAATCCGGTGATCTCCTAGGAGTCTCAATCTGGCCGATTTTTCTGATATTTAGGGATCATCAGATTGGTATTGTGAGCGAGTGTCGGTCTCGGTGGTTGCAGGCCCCCGCAACCAAAATTAACGCCCTTAACTCAATGAGTTAGGGGCGTTTTTGATTCTTGTCGTTATATCCTTATTCGTGCTCGGGTACCATATGGGTACCATCAGGAATCAAGTTTCAGCCATGACTGTTGCCCATGCCCCCCGTTAGAAGAGGCAAAAAAAATCACCGTTAGCGGTGTTAATCGTGGATGAGTACCTTGCCGTTGATTGTGGGGACCTTTCACAATCGGGCGCTTGAGGACTTTCTCAATGCGCATATTGACCTCGTGTTCAATGGATTGAGGAAAAGATAGCGGGTATACAGACGAACCCTATCACCCGGCGGCAATCGGGCAGGGGCCGTACTACCGATGCACCGCGACCGGGTCGCCCAGGACCTCGTGGCGCAAATCCACGCCCAGGCCCGGCGCGTCGGAGGCGCTCATGGCGCCGTCGCGGCGCTGCGGTGCGCCGCTGGCGTTGCTAACGGTGACATAGCTGTTGAAGTCGGTGGCCGAGAAACGGAAGGCCTCCGGCGTCGAGTGGGCCAGATGGGCAATGGCCGCGGTGATGACATCACCGCCCCAGCTGTCCTCGATGGTCATGGGAATACCCAGCGACACGCAGAGGTCGCGGATCTGGCGTGCCTTGGTGATGCCGCCGACCTTGGAGATCTTCAGGTTGATCACGTCCATGGCGCGGTCGGCGTTGGCGCGCAGCAGGGCTTCCAGCCCGTCGATGTTTTCGTCCAGGATGAAAGGCAGCGAGGTGCGCTCGCGGATCGAGAGGCACTTTTCGTATGTGCGGCAGGGCTGTTCGATATAGACGTCGAGATCGGCCACGGCGTTGGCGACTCGCAGAGCATCGGGTGCCAGCCAGCCGGTGTTGGCGTCGGCAACCAGCACGTCGCCGGCCTGTAGCACCGCGGCGGCGGCGCGGATGCGCGCGATGTCCTCCAGCGCGTCGCCGCCCACCTTGATCTGGAACTTGCGGTAGCCCTCGTCGCGATAGTCCGCAATGTTCTCCGCCATCTCCGCCGCCGGGCGCTGGCTGATCGCGCGGTAGAGATCGACGTTCTCGCCGAAACGCCCGCCCAGCAGATGGCAAATGGGTGTGCCGGTCGCCTTGCCCAGCAGGTCCCAGCAGGCCATATCGATGGGCGACTTGGCGTAAGGGTGTCCCAGTAGTGCGGTGTCCATCACGTGATTGATCTTCGCCGATTCGCACGGGTTTTGGCCGATCAGATGGGGCGCCAGTTCGGCAATGCCCGCCCGCGCGCCCAGCCCGAAGGCAGGCAGGTAAAAGGAGCCCAGGGGACAGACCTCGCCGACACCTTGCAGCCCGGCATCGGTTTCGATTTCCACCACCGTGCTGTCGAAGACCTCCACAAACTTGCCGTCGGCCCAGGCGTAGCGACCCTCCTTTAAAGGCAGGCCCACTTGGTAGACAGAGATCGCCGTGATTTTCATAGTGTGCTCCAAGCGCTTTCTTCGTTCTTGTTACGTTACACGATGTTGCAAAGCCTAGGTCATATTGATAACAGCATCTAATGCTATAATTGCAGAAATTGATGCGATTTACGCAATAATAAATTGCGAAATCCGACGAACAGGAGCTTTCCACGTCGGCGATAGTCTCTTCAGATTAAGGGAAAATATGGGATGCCGAAGTACGGCATTGTCAATTACGGACATCTGGTTATCGAGGGCGCTGCCCGATGAGAGGTCCGTCTGAGAGTCGCGTCGAATGTAATGCCGGTCCAGCTCATGCCGATCTGAACTACGATTATTGCGCGGAACGCATCAATATTTGACCAATCGATATTAGTGGATGTTACGAATGATACCTATCCTTGGCATCAAAGCTCTGGATAACGGGAACTAGGGCGGCGCAGGACAAGGGAGGATAGAATGGACCGTTTGAAAGTTGGCCTTGATCCGGAAATGGCTGCCGCCCTCGCTAAGCAAGCGGAGTTGTGCGGAGGCAGCCTCGATCCCGTAGAGTTGCCAACGCCAAACCAACGTGGAGCTCAGGAAAAACGCGACCGCTATTGGAATGAAGGCGGGCCGGAAGTCGCACGAAGTGTGGACCGGCATATCGCTGGACCAACAGGTCCAATCTTGGTTCGGTTCTTCTATCCTGTGGTTGCCGAGCGCCTACCAGTCGTTTTGTACATTCACGGCGGCGGTTGGACGGTCGGCAGCCTTGCCAGCAACGACCGGTTTATGCGAACCCTCGCCATCGAAAGCGATGCTGTCGTTGCTGGCGTCGAGTACGCGCTTGCGCCGGAGCACCCTTATCCAACAGCCCTGAACGAAGTTGTGGCAGTCATTGATTGGCTGACCAGACACGGCGAGGAAGTCGGCATCGACTCCAAGCGAATTGGTCTGGCCGGCGCTTCGGCAGGGGCCAACCTTGCACTTGCAGCCAGTATGATGCTTAGAGATCAAGGGCGGAAACAAATCTGCACTGGCGCTCTCTATGTCGGTATCTACGGTCTTGATCTTGAAACCGCGAGCTACAAGGCATTCGACGAAACTGGCTACGGACCCTCGCGCAAACGCATGCAGGCGCTCATAGACCTCTATGCACCCGCCCCCACCGATCGGGATGATCCTTATGTGACGCCCTTAGAACGCGGGGCGTTCAATGATCTGCCGCCCTTCTATATTTGCGCTGCTAACCTCGACACCTTGTACGAAGACAGTGTGGCGTTGGCGAGACGCATCGGGGAGGCCGGTGGGCACGCGAAGCTCGAGGTCTTTGAAGGTGTTGGACACGCCTTCTTCAAGTACGGCCGCATGGTGTCGAAGGGACGCCAGGCGATCCATTCAGGTGGACACTTCCTTGCCGGGCACTTTGCTACGTCTTCTTTGGACGCGGCAGCCACCGCTGACCTGCTCTAGTTCACGCTATCGAAAAGGCGTGTGCTCTTTCGAGGCTCAAACCGTACTATTGCTTCAGATGCATAAACATTTGCCTTTTTAGTATTAGGCGCTGTTATCAATGCGGCCTATTCTTGACATCAGCGCTCCCTGTAACGGGGACAAGAACAGCGCGCGACAAGGGAGGAAAAAATGAAAAGGTTCAAATTCTTTAGCTTGGTTCTGGCACTGTTGCTGGCGGCCGGGACGCAAGACGCTCAGGCGGACAAATCGGACGATACGCTCCGAATCGCCTGGGGTAGTAACGGGGTCATGCACAATGCAGACAATTACTACGGAAACACGCGCGCAGGCATCTGGTTCACCAAGAGTGTCTGGGATACGTTAATTGAGCGTAATCCGATAACGTCAGAATATGTGGGGAACTTGGCAACGGGCTGGACCTGGATCGACGACACGACACTTGAGTTCAAGCTTCGTCAGGGCGTCAAGTTTCATAACGGGGAACCCTTCGATGCCGACGACGTCGTCTATACCTACAATAAGGTTTCGACCGACGAAGGTGTAAAAACAAAGCGCCTCGTAAATTGGATAGACAAAACAGAAAAGATCGACCAATGGACCGTCCGTATTCACACCAAAGGGGCGTTTCCGCAAGCGATCGAATATCTTACGGGACCACTACCCATCTATCCTAACGAGTACTATGAGAAGGTTGGCGCCGAAGGGATGTCCAACATGCCGATCGGCACTGGTCCCTACAAGGCCGTTAAAATGAAGCCTGGTGAAGAATACACGCTGGTCCGCAACGAAGACTACAATTGGGGTAGTCCGAAAAGTAAAGCGAAGATCAAACATGTAATCATTCGAGAGATACCGGACCTACAAACCCAGGTCGCGGAACTGATTGCGGGCGGTATCGACATGACGCCTGATCTTACGACGGACTTGGTCGAGAAGCTTCAGGGTGTTCCAGGTGTCGCTGCCGAGCAGGCCGAGACACTGAGAATTTTCTACATCGGGTTTGACGCAGCAGGCCGAACAGGCGTTAAGCCGATCACCGATGTACGGGTTCGTCGTGCGATAAGCCATGCCATCAACCGGAAGTCGATTGTAGATAACCTGATGCGGGGCGCCGCAAAAGTGATCAACACCCCGTGCCATCCAAAACAATTCGGCTGTGTTGATTCGGCGGCTGTGAGCTATGATTACGATATTGAAAAAGCCAAAAAACTCCTTGCAGAGGCTGGTTATCCCAATGGCTTTGAACTAGAGCTCTATGCCGAGGCGCCGGCGCACGAAGCTGAGGCTGTCATTGGGGATCTTGCTGCCATCGGTATCCAGGCGAAATTGAATCGCTTGCCGTGGGAGGTTTACGCCGACGCGCTAGCTAATGACAAAACGCCAGTGTTTCTAACCAACTGGGGCTCCGCCTCACTTGCTGATGCATCAGCAATCATCAGCCGCTTCTTCAACGGTAACGCAGATGACTATGCTCGTGATCCAGAAGTCACCGAATGGCTCAAAGTCGCCGACACCAACACCGACCCGGAAAAACGCAAGGAGTTTTATGCCAAGGCGATCAAGCGGATAACTGAGCAGGCCTATTTTCTCTCGCTGTATACGGGCGTCCGCAGCTACGGCTACGATTCAAACCTGGATTTCATTCCTTATGTAGATGAAGTCCTGCGCTTTCACGAGTACAGCTGGAAGTAACTTCGACGATGGTGGCGTGCACCTGTTGATGCACGTCACCATTTTCCGCACGCGTAACAAGGGATATTATAATGGCGTTAGAAAGAAGCGCTTCTGTTGACTCAGCGGAGGCATGCTCTGCAGCAGCGGCCCTACATTCCGATGCCGTAGTCTGTGATCTGACGTTACCATGGATCGATATCGGCCGCCGGGAATTGCGTGAACAGACACTGCCGCGATTTGCTGCAGGCGGAGTCAATTTCGTTTCGCTAACATTAGCCTCCGACGCTGAATCACAAACCGAGGTCTTCAATACGATCGCGCGGACGCGACGCTACCTGCTCGATCAGCCGGAGCGCTTCCGACTGATCGAAACGGTCGACGATATCCTGACGGCAAAGAATGACGGGAAACTCGCCGTCTCGTTCAATCTTCAAGGTACGAATGCCTTGGCTGGGAACCTCGATATGGTTGAACCCTTGTACAAGCTCGGCATCCGACAGACCTTAATGGTTTACAACAAGAAAAACCTCGTTGGTGACGGTTGCCACGAGCGCACTGATTGCGGCTTAAGCGAATTCGGTGTTGAGCTTATTCGGGAAATGAATCGGGTCGGCATGATCGTTGACTGTAGCCATACGGGTTACCGCACGTCCATGGAAGCTATGGAGGTTTCGATCGAGCCGGTTATCTTCTCGCACTCCAACCCACGATCGCTATGGGAGCATGATCGCAATATCCGAGACGATCAGGCTACGTCCTGCGCGGCAACGGGCGGTTTGGTCGGTGTCGTTGGCGTAGGTATTTTCATGGGCGAGGATGATGCATCGACCGATACATTTTTCCGGCAGATCGATTACTATGCGCAGCTTATTGGCACGGAACACATCGCAATCGGACTCGATTATGTTTATGACGTGGAGGCCGAGAAACAGTACATGGCAGGCATTAAGTCACCCGTACAGGGCAACTACCACAACTTGAACAATTTTTTTCAACCCGAACAACTCCCTGATCTTACGGAGATGATGCTCGCAAGGGGTTATACAGAACAAGCGGTGCGCGGTATTCTCGGTGAGAATTATCTTCGTGTCGCCAGAAAGGTATGGCATTAAGCCGGAATCCCTCCGATGCTATCCTTCGTTTTTAAGCGGCTGTTCAGCGCCTTTCTTACCCTTCTGCTGGTTTCTGTCTTCATTTTTTTGTTGGCGCACTTGGCCGGCGACCCGGCGATAGCGGTCGCGGGAAAGGAATCGTCGGCTGAGGACGTTGAACGTATCAGGGTACACTACGGTTTCGATCGGCCGCTAGTCGAACAATATTTCGCTTGGTGCGGCCGGGCGCTAAGTGGCGATTTCGGGAGGTCGTATCACTACCAGCAGACCGTCTCGGATATGTTGATCGCACGCCTGCCAATTACACTCGTTCTGGGGGTCAGCGCTCTTGGCTTTGCCCTGTTAATCTCGCTACCATTGGGCATCTTCGCTGCTATTCGGCCTGACTCTCTCATCGATCGAATTTCGCTGTTCATTGCTGTCGTGGGCCAGGCGATGCCAACCTTTTGGTTCGCCCTCGTGATGATTGTTTTCTTTGGCGTGACGCTGCGATGGTTACCTATTTCGGGTAACGCGAGTTGGCAGAACTTTATAATGCCTACAATCGCGCTCGGTTATTTTGCCACGCCTACACTGATGCGCTTGACCCGCGCTGGTATGATTGACGCTTTGGAGTCGGATTATATTCGTACCGCACGAGCGAAGGGATTGAGCCAAGGAAGCATTCTATTCAAACACGCTTTGCGTAACGTGATGATTCCCATAGTGTCGGTCTCGGCCGTCCAGTTTGGATCTATGCTGAGTGGCTCGATCGTGATCGAGCAAATCTTCGCGCTACAAGGCATTGGCTGGCTGGGTTACGACGCGACAGTGCGTTTCGACTTACCGGTCGTGCAGGCGATTACGCTTGTCATCGCCGTCTTCTATGTGTTCCTCACTCTTGCGGCGGATCTCCTCAACGCGATTCTTGATCCGCGCATCCGGATCGGTTGAGAGGCGAGCGATGATGCGCCAGCCACTGGTACTGGAAATGATACCGCAATCCAGCGGGTTAGCGCGCCGCGTGCTGGGTAACGCAAGTGTACTCATGAGTGGGGCCGTACTTACCGTGATCTTGATCGTCGCAATCGCTGCGCCGCTCATTGCACCCCATGATCCTTACGTACACGATCTTTCGCGGCGGTTGTTGCCGCCGATGTTGTTTGAAGGTCATAACGCGGCGCATCCGTTGGGTACAGATCCGTTCGGACGAGACTACCTGTCGCGCCTTATTTATGGCGCGCGGATATCGCTCGTAATCGGCTTCTCAGTGATGCTTATTTCGGGCTTTATCGGCACCACGCTAGGTCTTCTCGCCGGTTATTTCGGGGGCCGGATAGACCAATTCATTATGTTCGTGATCAATACCCGTCTTGCGCTGCCGATATTCCTCGTCGCGATGTCGATCGTGGTCGTTTTCGGACCCTCGATTACGGGAACTATATTGACGATCAGTCTATTCCTTTGGGACCGCTTCGCGGTTGTGGTGCGGAGTGCTACCCAGCAGGCGGTGAGTCAGGATTACGTGACGGCCGCCCGCAGTATCGGTTGTTCAAACAGATACATTTTGCTTGGCGAAATCCTACCCAACCTTGTCAACGTGGTTATCGTGATCGGAACTATCGAAATGGCTTATGCCATCTTGGTCGAGGCGGCCCTGTCGTTTCTTGGATTCGGTGTCCAGGAACCGATGCCCTCGTGGGGGCTCATGCTTGCCCAAGCCCGCCAATATCTCTTTTTCGATTCCTGGCTTGTGTACATTCCGGGAGCGGCGCTCTTCAGCTTGGCCCTGGCGATTAATCTTTTCGGCGATGGTCTTCGGGATCTCCTAGTCGCGGGAGACCGCGGATGACAAGGATGCTCGAGGTGGAGCAACTCAACGTGCGCTTCTCGCTTGCCAACGGCGTTCTACACGCCGTGCGTGACGTCAGCTTTCATGTCGAGTCGAACGAGATACTGGGAATTGTTGGTGAATCAGGCTGCGGTAAGTCCATGACGGCGCTCGCCATAATGGACCTCTTGTCCAGGCGGGCCAAGCGCCAGGTCAGCAGTTTGAAATTTTGCGAACAGGAAATTGCGCATCTATCTTTTAGAAAGATGAGTAAGCTTCGTGGCGATCGGATGGCGATGATCTTCCAGGAGCCTATGACGTCACTGAATCCTGTTTACTCCATAGGTGACCAGTTGGAGGAGGTTTACCTCCGTCACCGGGGCGGCGCGCGCGCGGAAGCACGGCGGCGTGCGGTCAGCCTGCTCGACAAGGTTGGCATACCGGCACCTGAGCAGCGTCTGCGCCAGTATCCCCACCAGCTTTCCGGCGGCCTAAGGCAGCGAGTCATGATCGCGATGGCTCTGATGTGCGAACCGGACCTTATCATAGCCGACGAACCGACGACGGCACTCGACGTTACCATTCAAGCCCAGGTTCTCGCTCTTCTGAAGCAGTTGCAACGAGAGTTTGGGATGGCGGTGATTCTGATAACGCATGATCTTGGCGTGGTCGCCCGGATGGCCGACCGTGTTCTCGTCATGTATGCAGGGGAAATTGTCGAATCCGGACCAACGCACGAGATTTTTGATAATCCGTGTCATCCTTATACGCAAGGACTCCTGCGCTGCTTACCACGCACCTTGGATTCCAAGGAAATAGGCGTCCGGCTTGGAACTATTCCCGGCGTGGTACCATCGTTGATCGGAGAGACTAGGGGTTGCGCCTTTGCCAACCGTTGCCCCCACGCCTTTGATGCTTGCGAGCAGGCGACCATCCAAAATGCAGTTTCCGAAGCGGGCCATAACTACCGCTGTGTGCTTTCAGTCGATCAATCTCTCATGCATTTCCGTGAGACTGTCGAATGAAAGAGGTAGTGCTTGAAGCGCGTGAGCTCCATCGCACTTATCACCTCTCCCGTGGGCTGATGAAAGGCCGTTCGACTCTATCTGCTGTCAGCGGCATAAATCTACAGATCGAGCGAGGGACCGTGCTTGGCCTCGTAGGTGAATCGGGTTGCGGAAAGTCAACCCTAGCGCGCCTTTTGCTCGGTCTTGAGGTCCCCACCGCCGGTCAGGTGCTCATTGATGGCCAGTCAATTTCCTCGATGGACCGACTAGAGCGCGCCCGCAAGATCCAGATCATTTTTCAGGACCCAAACTCATCGCTAAACCCACGTAAAACAGTGCTCTCGATCGTAACCTTGCCGCTACGCATACACCAAATCGGCGATCGGCGCGAGCGGGAGCAGCGTGCCGTGGAGATGTTGGACCTGGTGGGCTTGCCCCGGCGAGTCCTCGGCAGCTTGCCAGGGGATCTATCCGGCGGTCAACGTCAGCGCGTTGCGATTGCCCGGGCGTTGGTGATGCGGCCCGAGATTGTTATATGCGATGAGCCAACTTCTGCGCTCGATGTCTCGGTTCAGTCGCAGATCCTAAACCTCCTGCAAGATTTGAGGGATCAGCTTGGTCTCACATACCTCATGATTTCGCATAATCTGGCTGTCGTCCAGCATATGGCGACGCGTGTTGCCGTCATGTACCTCGGCCGGATTGTCGAAGAGACCGATGCCCGCACACTCTTTGCAGCCCCGCAACATCCCTACACACGTATCTTGCTCAATTCAATACTGACGCCAGAGCCTGACAAGGGACTCCCAGAGACCGCACTCGGCGTAAGCTTCCCAAATCCGCTCGACCTGCCCCCGGGTTGTCGATTTCATCCGCGTTGTCCCGAGGCGATGGCAGTTTGCGCGAGCGAAGTGCCCTCCGTTATCCCCGGCCAATCGGGGGGGACTATAGAGTGTCACCTATATAACGACGCGGACCGGCTTTCCCGCTAATGGTCAGATGGGGCGACGAAAGACTTGTGCCATGTTCGAGCGCCTTAAGGGGAAAAACGCTCGGCTGAATACGGTTTGGATTCAAGCACGGGTGAGTTGCCTAAAATCATATCGGCTATCAACCGGCCAGTGGTAGCAGCCTGGGTTAGGCCGAGATGACCGTGGCCACAGGCATAGTAAAGCCCTTGCGCATTCGGTGAAGGACCAATGATCGGCAGACTGTCGGGTGTGGCGGGTCTATGCCCCATCCACTCGGCGCCACTGCCTGCCGTAAGGCCCGGCAGATGGCGACGCGCCAAGGTTAAGAGGGCCTTGGCCCGCCCGAAGTTTGGTGGCTCGTTGAGTCCGGCGAACTCGGCGGCGCCGCCAATTCGAAGACCAGGTGCCAAGGGCGAGACGACGAACTTTTCTTCGGCGAAGATCAGCTCCCTACGGATATTGATACCTGGATCGGGTAACGTCGTATTGTAACCTCGTTCGCTCTCAAGATAGATGCGGTCTCCCACCTGTTCAGCGAAGGCGCCAGACCATGCGCCCACAGCGATGACCACATTGCTTGCTGGAATCGTCGTGGAGTTGGCCAGTTCGAGGCCGGCCATACGTTTATCAACTGTCAACACCTCGGTTACGTCGCCTTCGATCAGACGGACACCCTGTGCCGCCAGCCATTCTGCAAGACGTTGAACGAGTTTTTTGGGATCTTTGATCAGAGACCACTCCGGCTCAAGCACGCCGAACTCCTTTGTAGGTCCAATCGCCGGTTCCAAGTCGGTAATTTCGTCGCGCGTGAGAAGCTCGAAGTTGACGGCTCTGTCCGCCTTGACTTGCCATTCCAGCCTGTCGGCCTCAAAAGACCGGCGGTTTGAATAGAGCACCAAGGCTCCTGTCGGAACGAGATCTCCAATAAGGCCGATGTCCGTAAGCAGGGGTCGTAGGTCATGATAGGTTCTCTTGTTCAGGGCGGCTAATGCATCTGCGTGGCGATAGAAAACCGGCGTACGGCCAGCCCGGTAAAAGCGCCATAGCCACGGAATGAGGGTAAGGGCATAACGCGGCTGAATTGCTAGGGGACCTAACGGATCGAGCAACCATTTGGGAACCTTCCGGAGAACGCCCGGATGAGATAAGGGCATGCATTCAGTGACCGCTATACCGCCGGCATTACCAAACGACGCCTTGTCGCCATTAAAATCACGGTCAACAACGATTACTTCGTGCCCGGCCTGGGATAACGTATACGCACAAGCCAACCCAACCACACCGCCGCCAACGATTACCGTACGCGGATCGTTCATATGGCGGCTCTCGGGTAAAAAGCATTAGGCGACGAGGCGGTCGAAATCTGGACGAGTCTCCATACTCTCTGCAACAACGGATTCGACTCTTGAACGCTCTTCGCCTTCAAGGCGTAAGCGGGGCGGACGGACCCACTCGGCGCCCTCTCCGGTCAGCATGTTCGCAAGCTTTATGTATTGAACGAGCTTCACATGGACATCGAGATGCAACATCGGCATAAACCAGCGATAGAGTTCAACCGCTCTATCGATACTGTCAGAGCGCGCGAGATTGTAAAGCTGCACCGATTCGCGTGGAAACGGATTGGCCATGCCGGCGACCCAGCCATCGGCTCCGAAAAGCAGGTTCTCGAGCACGAGATCGTCGACTCCGCAGAAAATCCTGAATCGCTCACCAAGCCGATTGATCATGTCCGTAATACGGCGGCTGTCGTGACTCGATTCCTTGATTGCAACGATGTTCTCGCATTCTGCGAGCTCCGCGAAAGACTCCGGTGATAAATCGACCCTGTAGGAAACGGGGTTATTGTAGATCATGATCGGAAGCGCTGTGTTTCTGGCCAGTGTCTTGAAGTGAACGATTGCCTCTCGCTGATCTTGCTCATAAACCAAGCATGGCAGTGCCATCAAACCGTCGGCGCCAATGGACTCCATTCGCTTTGCAAATTCGATGCCGAGGTCCGTTGTGTACTCCGCGACGCCGGTCAGAATCGGTGCTCTGCCCGCGATAGTTTCAACGGCACAGGACACGACCGCATCTTTCTCCTGAGGAGAAAGCGACGAATTTTCCCCCAGGGTGCCGAGCATGACAAAGCCATGTACGCCGGCTTGCAGGCACGATTCGATGTGTCTTGCAGTCGACTCCAGATCCAGCTTGCCGCCCTCCTTCATTTCGGTCATGAGGGCCGGCATCACACCTCGCCAATTAACATTCATCAGATTGTCCTCCATCGACCACCCAAAAGGCAGGCGCACCATTCGTCCCGATCGCGGTCTGAATATTCCAAACGCCCTGAGGCCTCTCTGCTCCAGGCTTGGTTTTGATTCTGGTATCGGTGCCAGTACCGCCACCGTTAAGTATAGGCTGTGGGCCTTTGAATCTCTAATATCCAGGTTACAAGAGTTGTTGCTTTTAAAACAATAGTCGCCATAGAGATCCAGTGAATATCCACCTGTGTGGCACCAGATCCTGACCGCCGTTGGATTGTGGTGGGACGATACGGTAGGCTTATAGATGCACTTCCATGCTGAATTTAGCGCCGCGCGGTGCCCTCTTCCGACACAACATCCGCTACCGTTTGAATGAAATGTTCGAGAGTGGGCGATGTCAAGCGACGGTCCCGGCGCCAAATCGCGGACGTGTGAATCTCGGGAGGACGTTCACGTAGCGGCCGCACGGCGATTCCCTCAAAGGCCTGGATCCAGGCGCTGTCGACATGGAGCGTAACGCCCATGGCGGCCGCAACCAGACCCATGATGCCGTCGCTGTGCTCCGCTTCTTGAATAATTTGCGGGACGAATCCGTGTGCAGCACAGAAATCGCGAATAGGCCGGGTAGTAGTTTTCCAACTCTCCCATCGACCCATGATGAATGGTTCTTCTGCGAGGTCGGTGATCGAAATGCGTTTTCTGCGAGCCAGCGGATGGGAAGCAGGTAGCACGCAGACGACTCGCTCTTCGCGCACGACAATGTGGTCGAACTCAGGCTGAAACTGTTGGCCAATGACAAACGCGATGTCGAACTTATCGTCCAACACCATCTCCAGGGCTCCCGGAGTCGTTGAATCGATGAGCGTCACCTCTATGTCGGGATAATCAGAACGGAAGCGACGAACGACCTGCGGCAAGAGACCGGAAATTGCGTGATCATTGAAGCCTACGCGAAGCTCCCCAGCGATACCGCTATGGGCCCGCTGCGCCAGGTCGATGGCGTGATCGAGGTTCGCGATGAGGTCTGAGGTGTGTTTCAGAAGGACTCGGCCTGATTCGGTTAGGCGGGTAATCCGCGTCGTCCGCTCGAAGAGGCTTACCTGTATGGTCTCTTCGAGATCCTTGATAGTGCGACTCAGCGCTGGCTGCGCGACTCCAAGGTGCTCGGACGCTCGGCGGAAGCTCAGTGCCTCGGCGACAGCATGGAATGCACGAACGTGCCGAATCTCTACAGGCATTATTGCGGTTCGCTGATGAAATTTTGATTTATTTATGCTAGTAATTGTTATCAATATCACTAAGCCTTCGCAACAACGTTTTCGGCCCTGACGTGTCTTTCCTCAAATCTCGTCCGCCACAGAAATCTTCGAGTTTTGGCAAATCGCGCAAAAGGCCCTTCAGCCGTATTGATTCGGTCAGAACGTCGCCGGTCATCTGACCGGCGGCGGATTGGGTTGCAGATGAAGTTTTAAGGAGGGGGCGGTTGACAGTGCAGGTTCCATCAGCACCGCATTTTCCTTTGGCTGCCTGCCCATGCTCATACCTGGATCGAAAGAGTCAACGCTCGTTATTTGCGGGCCCCTGATTTTCTCGAAAGATAGGCCCTTGGCCCACTTTGGATCTTCAAGCTGCGCCTTGGAACAAACCTTGCTGATATCGGCGGTTGTGAGCCTCCGCAACCATTTCTGATAACATCAGGTGAAATCAGGTCAGGTCAAAAAAATTAGGCGTCATGCAGCACCGAAAAAATGTGTGTAGCAGGCCCCCATATCCGTCGGGAATTGCAATCTATTGATTCCATCCCTAGACCTTATCTCTAACGATCCTACCGTCTTCCATGGTGATGATCCGGTCGGCCAACTCCAGAATGCGATTGTCATGGGTGACCATGAGCGTTGTCGTGTTGCGCGCCTGCCCCAACCGTTTCAGCAGGCTGACGACCTGACGGCCGCTGTCCTTGTCGAGCGCGGCGGTCGGTTCGTCTGCAAAGACAATATCGGGGTTGCCGATTAGCGCACGGGCCACAGCTACCCGCTGCATCTGGCCACCGGACAGGTTACTGGGCGAATAGTCGAGGTGGTCACCCAGCCCCAACATGGTGAGCAAGTGTACTGCCGCCGGCCGCCAGCGCACCATGGTCTCGCGGCCGTGCACCTCAAGGCCCATGCGCACGCTCTGCATCGCCGTCAGGCTTTCGTGCAGGTTGTGCGCCTGGAAGATGAAGCCAAGCCGCTGCCGGTTCAATACCAACTGGTCTTCGGGAGCGCCGTTCAACTCGCTGCCTAGCAAGTGCACGCTACCATCCTGCACATACCTCAACCTGTCCCATAGGCGCTGATGTTGGACAGGTAGGACGAGTGGTGCGACGCCTGTCCTTGTTGGCTGAGACTGCTGACCGCACTGCGGCGACGGCCGTTGGGTTGGTTCAGGATGGCTCGCCTGAGCCAAGGTCACCAGCTCCTACCGAGTTAAATCAATTAAATATCAAGCGAAGTTCCACATTATGGAACTCCGCTTGATATTTGAAACTATGTAATTGACAGTATATTTCAAGAGAATATAGCATAAGAATATAAGTGGATAAATCGTTGTTCCGTCATATGGAAATCACGAATGTCACAGGATGGAAGTGCGTCTAGGACTATCGAGAGAGCCGCTGCGGTTCTGAAAGCCGTTGGGATGTTGAGGCGCGGTCCTACGGGCGGTGCGCGTCTGACGGATGTCGCAGAAGCCGTTGGGCTTACCAAGTCCACGACGCATCGAATATTGAATTCCCTCGTGCAGGTTGGATTTGTCGAGCAGAGTGGCGAGAGGGGATCCTTTCACCTGGCTCTGGGTATCTACGCTCTCGGTGCTGCGGCGGCGCACCGGTTCCAACTCTCCGACTTTGCGCACCCGGCCATGTTGCGGTTGGCGGAGCGCACAGGGGATACGGTTTACCTTCTTATTCGGACAGGTCTTGAGTCAGTCTGCGTAGAGCGTCAAGAGGGCGCCTTTCCGATCAAGACTCTCACCCTCGATGTCGGTCCGGCCGGCCCTCTTGGGCTAGGTGCCGGCAACATCGCCATGCTCGCTTTCCTTCCCGACGAAGATGTTGATCACGCCATAGAGGCGAGCGAAAGCAGCCTCGCGCACTATCCTGATGTTGACGCAACTGTCCTGCTCGACCTTGTCCGAACAACTCGGCAGCAGGGCTATGCGTACATCGAAGAACTCTTCATTCCGGGGATGACCGGCATCGGCGTCCCTATTCTTGGATTGGACGGTGTACCGGTTGCCGCGCTGAGCGTTGCGGCGATCACCAATCGAATGCAAGGCGACCGCAGGGCCAACACAGCGGCTTGGTTGGTTGCTGAAGCGCGCAATCTCGAAACGCGGTTGGGAGAAATCACCGGTGGCCTAACCGAGGGCGGCCTCCGCAAGCTCGCCGTGACACGACGGAGTGGAACAGTTGGTCAGGCGCCGGGCGCATGATATCGCCTGCCGGATCAGTAGATGGCCGAGCTAGGATGGCGTTTAGCGGCAAGAGTGTGATCGTGACTGGAGCTGCATCCGGACTGGGTTTCGCAATTGCCAGCAGGTTCGCGGATCTCGGCGCCGCCGTGTTGATCGCCGATATCGATCAGGCAGGCGTGGAGCAAGCCTGCGACGATTTGCAGAAACGTTCGGGCGACTGCACCATCGTCGCCATCGGCTGCGATGTTAGTAATGCCGACGATGTCGACCGAATGACGAGACGGGCGGTGGACGAGTTCGGCCGCTTAGACGTCGTGGTCAGTAACGCTGGTATCGGTGGCCTAGTGCCCTTTATGGAGGTTTCGCTCGAGCATTGGAACCGGGTGCTCGCGGTCAACCTCACTGGCGTTCTCCTCTGCGGACAAGCAGCGGCACGCGCGATGATCCCCCAGGGTGGCGGACGCATCGTGAATATCGCTTCCGTTTCCGGTGTGCGAGCCGGCGTTGGACGTACGGCCTATGGTACGACGAAGGCTGGTGTTGTCCATCTCACGAAGCAGATGGCTGTCGAACTCGGACAATACGGAATCTCGGTTAATGCCGTTGCGCCCGGTCCGGTTGACACGCCTATGGCGCTCAGGTGCCATACGCCTGAGACCAGAGATACTTACAACAGCACCATCCCGTTGCACCGCTACGGCACAACCGAAGAAATCGCCAGCGCGGTGACCTATCTCTCCACCGACGAAGCCGCCTACGTAAACGGTCAAACGCTCTGTGTCGATGGTGGCTTCGTCGCTGCCGGTATCATGGCCCGGGACGTACTTGGGGACGTTCAGACGTGATGCAGAAAATGAACTTCGATGCGACGCTGATCCTCGAAGCCTACCGAACCATGTGGCGCATCCGCGCCTTCGAAGAAGCCGCGGAAAAGGCCCTGGATGACGGCAAGGTGAGTGGGGCCGTCCATCTGTCGATTGGTCAGGAAGCCATCGCTGCGGGGATTTGCGCCCATCTCACGGCCAAGGACGTTATCACGACGACCCATCGCGGCCACGGCCACACCATTGCCAAAGGCGCTTCGCCCGCCGCCATGATGAGTGAACTCTTCGGCCGCGCCGATGGCGTTTGTGGCGGCATGGGCGGTTCCATGCACATCGCCGATTTTTCTGTTGGAATGCTTGGCGCCAACGGCGTGGTTGCAGCAGGTTTGCCGATCGCCGTAGGTGCGGCACATGCCTTCAAGTTACGCAGTGAAGCCGGTCGTGTCGCTGTCGCGTTCTTTGGCGACGGCGCCATCAATCGTGGTCCTTTTCTCGAAGCACTGAACTGGGCTCAGGTCTTTGAACTCCCCGTACTCTTCGTTTGTGAGGATAATGGTTTCTCCGCGACGACGCGGACTCGCACGGTTACCGCCGGGCCAGGACCATCGGAGCGGGCTAAAAGCATCGGCATACCGGCGGCGCGGGTCGATGGCAACGACGTGGCCGCCGTCTTGGCGCTTGGCCTCGACCTTCTAGCCTTGATACGGCAAGGCGCAGGCCCACAATTTCTGCATGCCGACACGTATCGCCTCAAGGGGCACACCGCAGTTGACTCGGCGCCCTATCGACCAGCAAGCGAGGTCGAGGAACGTTGGCGGGACGACCCCATCGTTCGCTGCACGGATCTGCTTCAGACACATGGGATCGACTACGCACGGCTTGCCGGCATCGAGCAAGACGCCCGGTCCGAAATGACGGAGGCCGTGCACAGTGCGGAATGCGCTTTGTGGCCCAAACCGGAACGCCTTTGGCGCGACGTGCAGGACGTGGGAGCGCCCACGGCATGGTGAGCGAAATAACCTATCTTGAGGCCTCGCGCCTGGCGCTCGCGGAAGAAATGCGCCGGGATCCCGACGTTTGGGCTCTTGGTGAGGACTTAGGTCAGGGCGGCGTCTTCGGCCAATACGCCGGATTAGCCGAGGAGTTTGGATCTGGGCGGATCGCCGATACGCCAATTTCAGAAGCGACGATCATGGGCGCGGCTGTAGGGGCTGCGCTGGTCGGTACACGGCCGGTGATAGAGATGCGCTTCGCTGATTTCGCCCTCTGTGCCGTTGATGAACTTGTCAATCAGGCTGCAAAAAACCGTTTCATGTTTGGCAGCCAAGGGCGCGTACCCCTGGTTGTCCGCCAACCGTCGGGGATGTGGCGCTCTTCTGCGGCGCAGCACTCTCAGTCGCTCGAAGCGTGGTACGCGCACATTCCCGGCCTCGTGGTCGTCTGTCCGGCGACGCCGGCGGATAATTATGGGCTGCTCAAATCCGCCATCCGCTGCGACGATCCGGTGGTTTACATGGAGCACAAAGGCCTTTGGCAGACAACTGGACCCGTCTCTGAAGCCAGTGACCCCATTCCACTCGGTAAGGCCCGGATGGTTCGTGAGGGCCGGGATATTACCCTCGTGACCTGGTCCGCTATGGTGCGCGCCGCCCAAGACGCCGCCGTCCTACTTGAAGCGCAGGCTGGGCCGTCGGTCGAAATCATCGACCTACGCACAATCTATCCGTGGGATCGGAAGACCGTCTTCGCATCAGCACGACGTACAGGCAGGGTCCTGGTCGTTCATGAAGCCGTGGCGGTCGCGGGATTCGGCGCCGAAATCATTGCGACCGTGGCCGAGGAACTAAATGTGCGTGTGAGCCGTTTTGGCGCGCCGCGAGTGCCGGTGCCCTATGCGCCGCCCCTCGAAGAGATGATCCGTATCACGCCGGAAAAGATCGCCGGAGCGGCATGGCGACTCATGGAGGAACGAAGAGAAACCAGTTCGACCAATCACAACAAGCAGAGTGAATAGGGAGAAGTCTGATGCCAACAGGGAGAAAACTAATGAAAAATTTGATCAAGACACTGGGCCTTTGCTTCGTGGCCGCTTCGATATTTGTGGGGCCTGCCTCAGCACAGGATTACAAATCTGAATACAGGGTCTCGACGATCGTGCCGGCACCCTTCGCCTGGGGAATCGCGGCCAACAAATGGGTTGATCTCGTTCGGGAGCGAACAGACGGTCGGATCAATATGAAGGTATATCCTGGTGCCCAACTGGTCGCCGGCGACCAGGCCAAAGAATTCACTGCCATGCGGCAGGGAGTTATCGACATGGCCATTGGCTCCACCATAAACTGGTCCGCGCAGGTCCCGGAACTCAACCTCTTCTCACTGCCGTTCCTCCTGCCGGACTACGAGGCCATTGATGTTCTTACCGAAGGAGATGTCGGGAAGCAGCTTTTTGAAAAGGTTGTGGCACGCGGCGTGGTGCCCCTGGCCTGGGGCGAGAACGGTTTCCGGGAGTTGACTAATTCCGTGAGGCCGATCAGCAAGCCGGAAGACTTGAAGGGTCTTAAGATCCGGGTAACCGGCTCGCCCTTGTTCCAAGAAACCTTTACTGCTTTGGGCGCAAATCCGACCCAGATGAGTTGGTCGGATGCTGTTCCTGCTCTTACAACGGGCGCAGTCGATGGCCAGGAAAATCCGATTCCTGTGTACGTGATCGCGAAGCTTCATAATCTTGAGCAGAAATATGTGACGCTTTGGCACTATGTAGCCGATCCACTGATCTTTGCTTCTAACAAAGATGTCTGGAATAGCTTTACGCCAGAAGACCAAAAGATCGTGGCCCAAGCTGCCGTGGAAGCCGCGAAGCTCAACATTGAGTTGGTGCGCAAAGGCGTCACGCCTGATGACCAATCGGTGATCAGGCAGGTTGAAGGGTTTGGTGTTGAAGTTGTTCAACTCACCCCAGAGGCTCACAAGGCATTTCGCGATGCGACTCGACCGACTTACGAAAAGTGGACAAAGCGCGTTGGTGTTGATCTCGTGAAGCAAGCGGAGGAGGCTATCGCAAACCGCTAGACGGTTGTTTCCACTACGCAACAGGACGTGAATACTGTTCCGAGTCCGGCCCCTCCATCCTTCGCGGTGGAGGGGCCTTGGGGCTCACCGCGAAATGGAGGACAGACGGTTCAAGTCCGCCTCTATTAGGCGCTGAATGCGCCACGGGAGGAGTTAGCATGTCTCAGATTTCTGCTTCGGACACCAAGGCGGCAGTCCACGATCCACATGATGGCGATCGTCTGCTGACCGTTGAGCGGGTACTCGCGGCGGCTGCGATGGGTGCTATCTGTTTGATCAGCTTCGGCAACGTGGTTGTACGCTACACCACAAACTTCTCGTTCGCATTCACCGAGGAATACTCTGTCTTTCTACTTCTTCTGATGACTTTAGTGGGTGGCTCAGCCGCGTTTGCGACCCATGCGCATATCAGAATTGGTATTCTCGCAGACAATAGCCACCGCTTTGCCTCAGTCTTCACTCTGCTTGCCGCGCTCGCCACGCTACTCGTTCTTGGTCTCCTGGTCTACTACGGGGCCCGCCTCACATGGGACCAATACCGGTTCGACGAGCTCTCGGCCGGGCTCGGTAATCCGACTTGGATTTATACGATTTGGATGCCGGTTTTGACCCTTTTGATGATTGCACGGGTGTTGCGGCGACTGCGGCAGGACTTGAAAGCGCCATGATTGCCGCGAACCTAACGCTCTTGTTCGTCTTCCTCGCGGTTATGCTCCTCGGTGCGCCGATCGCGATTGCACTCGGTCTTGCGGGTTTCGCGGCGATTGCAGTCGGCCTCGATGCAGCGGCGCTTCAGTTCTTCGCGGGCGTCACGTTCAGTTCCATTACCAAGTATCCGTTGATTGCCATTCCCCTGTTTGTGTTGACGGGCATGATCTTTGAGCGTTCGGGGGTCGCTGCAGGGCTTATTGCTTTTGCGCAGTCGATTGTTGGTCCGAGACGCGGCGGCCTGGCAATCGTTGCCATTCTCGTATGTTTGATCATGGGTGGGATGTCGGGATCCGGACCCGCCGATGCGGCTGCGGTCGCGACGTCATTGATCCCCAGTATGAAGCGGGCGGGATATCCGCCAGCCTTCTCAGCCAGTGTTATAGCCGCTGGCGCGTCCGCAGCGATCTTAATCCCGCCATCGCTTGCGCTTATCATTTATTCCGTCATTGTTCCAGGTATTGACCTGCGGGCGCTTTTCGCGGCGGGAATAGCACCGGGCCTCCTTCTGGGGTTTGCCCTCATAACGCCGGCTTGGCTGATAAGTCGTAAACACGGGTTTGGCGTTGACGAGGGGGATGTCAGGCCTCCATTTTGGCAATCTTTCCGGCGGGCTATCCCCGGCCTCATGGCGCCGGTAATCATTCTCGGGGGCTTGCGCAGCGGTCTCTTTACCCCAACCGAAGCTGCTTCGGCTGCTGCCGCTTATGGCGTGTTCGTCGGCGTGTTTGTTTATCGGACCATGGGTCTCCGCGAGATCTACAGGTCTCTCTCGGATGCCGCGGAAATCTCCGCGGTCGTTATGTTCATCGTCGGTCTAGCTGGTGTTTTCGCTTGGGCCGGAACCACGCTCGGCGCTTTCGATCAAGCAGCGCAGGCAATTCTCGATTTCACGCGTGAGCCCATGGTCGTGTTGCTCATGATGATGGCAATCTTGCTGGTGGCTGGAATGCTGCTGGACGGGGTCTCAGTCTTCATGATCACACTTCCGTTGCTTTTCCCGCTCGCGGTCGCGCTGAACTGGAATCTGACCTGGTTTGGTATCCTCATGGCGATCAACGTTGCGATCGGTACCTTTACGCCGCCGATGGCTGTGAATCTCATGGTCACAGCCAAGATCGGTAATATTCCACTGGAATCAACATTTTCCTGGGTTCTGTGGTTCGTTTTCAGTGCGGTGCTAATACTCCTTCTTCTTATATTTTTTCCTGAAATCGCGCTGTGGTTGCCGCGCGCACTGGGCTATGTCGTTTAATGGAAGTTATCTATTCCGAGGCACATGAGTTGCACGCGCCAAAAACCTTCATCCAACGCGGCGTTGTTGTTACGAACCCGGAGGTTATGGAACGGGGGCGAACACTCGTCACGAATGTGAGAGATGCTGGACACAGCATTTCGACGCCCGACGATTTTGGACCAGCATCCCGGGCCGCAGTCCATACGCCGGAATACCTCGAGTTTCTTGAGACGATCTGGGACCGGTGGCGGTCTCTCGACGGAGCTGGCGCGGAAATTGTGTCCAACGTCCATGCCAGTCGTAACATGGGCCGCCGTCCCGAAGGCCCAGTCGGACTCGTTGGTTACCACACCGCTGATACGGCCTGTCCGATTGTGGCGGGTACGTGGGAAGCAGCCGTTGCCGGTGCGAATTGCGCCGTTCACGCGGCAGAGCTTATACTCACGGGGGCTCCGGTTGTCTATGCGCTTTGCCGGCCTCCCGGGCACCACGCCTATACGGACATGGCGGGCGGTTTTTGCTATCTCAACAACGTGGCGATTGCGGCGCAGCATATGCGGCGAGGTGGGGTCGACCGAGTTGCGATTCTGGATGTTGATGTCCATCACGGCAACGGTACACAGGGCATTTTTTATGAGCGCTCTGACGTTTTTACCGTCTCTCTCCATGCCGATACGGCGGACTATTGCCCATTCTTCGCCGGTTATTGCGATGAGCGTGGTGCTGGTCCGGGGCTTGGCTACAGCCTCAATTTATCATTGCCACACGGAACCGGTGATGCGGGCGTTCTTGTCGCGCTGAACGATTGTATTGGTGCAATCCGCCGCTACGCGCCGGATGCTCTCCTTATTTCCCTCGGCTTTGACATGTCGGAGAAGGATCCGCTTGGCATCATGAGGGTGACGACATCGGGTTTCGGTGAGATGGCCAAGAGGATCGGCGATCTTCACTTGCCAACTGTTTTGGTCCAAGAGGGAGGCTATATGAGCGACGTCCTCGGCGCCAACCTCGTCAGCTTTCTGGCGGCATATCAGGGAGGATCTCGCTAGCAAACGTTGGATGTACCAGCGTGAGGTTTTGAAGGTGGATTGCGGAATGCCAAACCAGGACAGATCAATTGCGGAGTTAGAGGATTGCTGTGTACTCGACAGCATCACGCATCTCAAGCGAGAGATCGGTGAGGTTGTTGTGGTCGCCGGTTCGCATTGTGGCGCCTACAGCGCGCGTTACGCTCTGCAGTTTCAGATCAGCGCGATTATCCTAAACGATGCCGGCGTCGGCAAAGACCGGGCCGGCATTAGTGGTTTGGGAATATTAGGCCGAGCCGGTATCCCGGCCGCTGCGATCGCGCATCTGTCGGCTCGAATCGGTGATGGTGCGGATTGCCTGGCGCGGGGGGTGATTTCCCACTGCAACGGTTTGGCATCGGACTTGGGCGTGACAATCAATATGCCTGCTCGCGAAGCCATAGGGTATCTTCGCGGTAGCAAATCGCTGCCTCGCCTGGAACAGCGTATCGAGAAAGAATCTCGGCACAGCATAGCGATCCCCGGCGGATCCAGGGCTGTCATCATCACGGATTCGGCATCGCTTGTTGGGCCGGGAGACGAAGGGGCAGTCATAGTAACTGGCTCCCATGGCGGCCTTCTTGGCGGCCGTCCCGAAACCGCCATGAAGGCCGATGTCTTTGCCGCCTTGTTCAATGATGCCGGTGTCGGCGCTGAGGATGCAGGAATTTCCCGTCTGCCGGCCCTTGATGCCCGCCGGATTGCCGCCGCGACAGTGGATGCCTGGTCCGCCCGGATCGGCGAGGCTCAATCGACATATGAAGAAGGCGTGCTTTCGCACGTCAATGAAACAGCTAGCCGGATCGGTGCCTGTGCCGGAATGACGGCCCGCGCCTTCGTTGAGCTTGCCGCCACATCACCCGCGTAAGAAGGAAAAAGAGAGAATGACCTTAGCGACAGCGCCGTCCGGGGCGTTACCGAACACCAAGATTGAGTTATCCGGCGGCGCGGCGCTGGCCGAGATGCTGAAGCTTCACCGCGTGGGGCCGATGTTCGGCATGGGCGGGTTCCAGCTCCTGCCGTTTTACGAAGCGATTCGTGAAAAGGGCATGACCCACTTTTTGATCAACGATGAGCGCTGCGGCGCCTTCGCGGCGGACGCCTATGCCCGTGTGACCAACCGCCCTGGTGTTTGCGATGCGACCCTGGGCCCGGGCGCCACCAATCTCGTCACCAGCCTGATCGAATCTCTCAATGCCGGTATCCCGCAGGTCGTCTTAGTAGGAGATACCCATCGCGATCACTCCTGGAAGAACATGACCCAGGAGGCGCGGCAGATCGAGATTCTGCGTCCCGCCGTCAAGGAGATCATCCGGGTTGAGCGCGTTCATCGTATCCCTGAACTAGTCCGGCGCGCCTTTGCCGTTGCGACCTCTGGCCGTCCAGGACCTGTCGTGCTGGATGTCCCGGAGGATGTCGCCCACGAGGTTTTCGAGTTCGATCCAGACGATTTCTGGTGCGATGAGGAAACGGCCAGCATTCCGGCCCGCCGCTCGCGGCCCGATCCCGCATCGGTCAAGCGGGCTGCGGCGATTATCGCCGGATCCAAACGGCCACTTCTGCTCGCCGGCGGCGGTATTCACTTATCCGGCGCGCATGAGGCTCTACGCAGCCTTGCCGAGGCACAAAATATGCCGGTGACCCATACAATCTCGGGGAAGGGGAGTCTGGCCTGCAGCCATCCGCTATCCGCGGGAATATTCGGCCGCTATTCCCGCATCGCCAATGACCTGATCGAGGCTGCCGATTGTTTGCTGGTGGTCGGATGTAAGCTCGGTGAGATCGCGACAAAGCGTTTCGGACTTATCGGTTCAGGCCTGCCAATAATTCACCTCGACGTTTTAGCCGAGGAGATCGGCCGGACAACGAGAGCCGATGTTGCTCTCGTTGGAGATGCCAATTTGGGGCTGCTAGATCTGTCCGAAGCTCTTGCCGGCGAACAGAAAACCGCGCAAGCAGCTCGATCCGGATGGATTCAAGAAGTGCCGACGCGCATGGCCAAATGGCGCCAAGACGCCAGCGACAAGCTTGAGTCGGACGAACGGCCGATTCATATGGCGCGGCTCATGAACGAACTCAACCGCGCCATGCCGGCGGACTCGATTCTCGTGGTCGACGGTGGTTTCGCCGGCCATTGGGGCGGGCTTCTCTACGACACCAAGAAGGCGGGACGGCATTTCGTAGCCGACCGCGGCTTTGCCTCGATCGGTTATGGACTGCCAGGCGCCTTGGGTGCGCAGCTCGCGGCGCCCGATAAACCGGTTGTCGGCATCACCGGCGACGGCGGTTTCAACATGACGATAGGAGAACTGGAAACGGCCCGCCGGGCGAACGCGGGCTTGACCGTGATCGTCGTCAATAATGCAGCCTCCGGCTACGTCAAAGCCCTCCAGCACGCGGTCTTCGGTGGGAACTACCAATCCTCCGACCTCATAGAGATGAACTACGCCAAGATCGCTGAAGACTTCGGTTGCCAGGGTATCCGCGTAGAGGATCCCGCTGATTTGGCTGCGGCTATCGCAACAGGTACCGCAAATCGCGATGTGCCTACTGTTATCGATGTGGTTGTAACCCGGGATCCGGCAAGGATGTTGCCCGGTGTGGATAACCGGACCTTACAGATCAAGAAGGGCGACCGGCCGGTGTGAGGGGTTGTGCTCGATGGTCAAACAAACAGTTCATGACGAAACGCTAGTTCTTCCGTTTTGGCGACACGCTGTTACCAGAGAATCAGAATGAGCATTCCCGTTGTTAGAATAATTTTTGCCCGTGACCTTCCTCCCTATGCCTCCGACCCGACCTCGTGCCAGGTCGTTTTTCCCACCTTAAAGTGCAGTGGTGCGAGCCAAATGTGGACCTTCGGTTGGGCAGCGAGTTGGCCCGGCAGGGACTAGGCAGTGAGTGACGGCGCGGGTCAATTTGGGCTTCTCCTGAAGCCAGGCGCCACAGTTCTCGTCATATTGGATTATCAGGACGATCTTCTAACCACTTTACCGGTCGCCATCCGTAACGAGTTGGCGGCGAACGCACTTGCCTTGGGTAAGATCGCTAAAGCCTGCAGCGTGCCAGTCTTGTTCAGCAGCCTGGCCTCGGAAGCTTTTCATGGGCAAACGTAGACGCTGTTGCGCGATCTCTTTCCCAAGGCGCCGGAAGTCGGGCGTGAGCACATAAACTGCTGGGATGACCCGGAATTCGTTGGTGAGGTGAGGGCGCTTAAAAAGGACCGCCTGCTTCTGGCCGGCCTCTGGACTGAGACGGCCATCACCTTTGCCACCCTGTCCGGTCTTGAGCTCGGCTATCAGGTCTATGTCGTGACCGATGCCGTGGCGGGCATGACGGTTTCGTCTCACGAGGTAGCCGTCGAACGAATGGTCCAATCGAGCGTCGTGCCGGTCACCTGGCGGCAGGTGCTTTTCGAGTGGTACCGGCTGGCCGGTCCCCAAGATGGACCTGTTAGCCAGGTCTTGCTTGCCGTCGTGCGGGAGCATGGATTGGTTCTCGGGCAGCCGTCTTCCGGCAACGATTGACCAGCGGCAGGGCGCTCCTACCTGCGTTCAACAGAGATCGTCTTATTCTGTTCCAATATACCTGTGCCTATCTAATTGTTATATAATAGAAAAACTGCACAAGAAGCTTGACGGTTTCTAGCTGTGATGTTTCAATCGTTTAGTTCTAAGGTTCACCGGTATAGAGTCCAGTACACCTAAAACCTTCGCCCGATCAGTGATCTTAGGGCTCAAAATAACACCGCAATTTCCGGTGGTTGCGTGCCCCCGCAACCACGGATGCAGTAGAGTCGGCCTTCCAACTCGGAAGGGCGGTTTTCTGCGCTTTGGCCCTCGATCATAAAATGCAGGATAGCGTTAAGTTCGCCGTGAGGGTGATTTGCATCCCACCGCGCTTTTCGCCGGGGGTTAGAACAACCTTGTCGATTAGCGGGCGGATCGCTTCACCAGCGAGCTGAAATGCCCGCGGTTGGTTCAGGGCGTCCATGAGGTTCGCTACTTTATCCCTGTATATGTCTGCTATGCCGGGATGTAGGGCAGGTAGTTTCGATTGTTGCTCTTCTTCACCTCATCGGTACGAGCCGCCTGAGAAGCTGGCTTACGGCCCTATGTTGGTCGCTCTATTGACGGCGCGAAATTCGCGGGGCGAGGTGCCGACTTGTTGGCGGAACATGTGGCTGAAATGCGACATGTTATTGAAGCCCCATGCGAAGGCGATTTCGCTTATGGATCGATGCGCTTGTCTGGGATCGGCAAGCGAGGCTTTACAGCGATCAAGGCGAAGCCTCCAAATATATCTCGAGACGGAAATCCCGTCTGCGGTGAATAGAGCGCCAAGGTATCGGGTGGTTACACCCAGGGTACCGGCCACTACTTCGGGCGACAGATCGCTGCGGTGAATATTGGCGGCGATAAAAGATTTTGCTCGGGTAAGATGTATTATTTTGGTAGTCGTTCCGCTCATTGCAGCGTTGCATACAGCGGTTCCTAGCGCTGCGGCAACCAGATCAACACAGCTATTTGCCAGTTGCTCTGCTGTTGCTACATCAATTGTGTCCAGTCCTTCCGGGAGCGATCGTATAAATGCGGCGACAACGCGACCTATTCCATTCTTTCCGGAAATCTTAGTGGCGGTAACTGCCTCCAACGGCCCAAGTTGCTGACGCAGTTTCTCGCGCGGTATTTTGAGGATGAAATGGTGAAAGCCTGTTTGAAGTTGGGCATAGTAAGGGCGAACACTATCAAAAAGCGCTACATCGCCGGTATCCAACACGACCCGCCGACCGTCCTGCTCCCCCAGTGTCCGCCCACGGCCCTGTACAACAAGCAAGCCATACTCTTCCCGTGCTGAGGCAATTCGCGACTTCGAGCGGCGAAGATCGATTTGATCCGACGCCATGGAAGAAAGCTGTAGATCAGCGAAAGAAACATTACTGACTCGCCCGGTAAAACGGTTGCGGTCAGGTGAAGTGCAGTCAAGA
>Ga0209633_10000570_pt1 | contig 42007 bp, 37 predicted proteins | sample Cruoilmetagenom1_FD_187290 | JGI IMG/M metagenome (GOLD analysis project Ga0209633, IMG submission 187290) | Oil polluted marine microbial communities from Coal Oil Point, Santa Barbara, California, USA - Sample 1 (SPAdes) (version 2) | ecosystem: Environmental > Aquatic > Marine > Oil seeps ...
CCCGCATTGGCACGCGGCGAGCTTCACTGTATTGGCGCGACCACGCTTGATGAATACCGCAAACATTTGGAAAAAGACGCGGCCCTCGCGCGGCGGTTTTTAACCATTTTTATCGACGAACCAAGCGTCGAAGATACGGTCTCGATCCTGCGCGGTATTAAAGATAAATACGAAGTTCATCACGGCATCCGCATTTCTGACCGCGCTATTGTGGCGGCGGCAAACCTGTCGCACCGTTATATCACTGACCGGTTTTTGCCCGACAAAGCTATCGATTTGATGGACGAAGCCGCGTCGAGATTAAGAATGCAAGTCGACAGCAAGCCCGAAGAGCTTGACGAAGTCGATCGACGCCTTGTTCAATTGCGCATCGAGGTCGAGGCCCTCAAAGCAGAAAAAGACAAAGCGTCCAAAGAGCGCTTGGAAAAACGCAAAGGCGAAATAGCTGAGCTTGAAAGCCAAAGCGCTGATATGACATCGGCGTGGCAGGCCGAGAAGGCCAAGCTAGCAGGCGCGGCTGACGCCAAAGAAAAACTGGACGTGATGCGCAATAAACTCGCGGACGCAGTGCGGCGCGGTGATTATGAAACCGCAGGGCATTTGCAGCATGTAGACATTCCCGCGCTTGAAGAAACCGTGCGCCTTGCCGAAGAACATGACGGGGAAAGCACCGCTCTCGAAGTGGTGGATGCGGATATGATTGCCTCTGTCGTGTCGCGCTGGACGGGCGTGCCTGTCGAAAAAATGCTTGAGGGTGAACGCGAAAAACTCTTGTCTATGGAAGATGTTCTTGGCAAGCGCGTTGTAGGGCAAAAGCAAGCCGTAGCGGCTGTGTCTGATGCCGTTCGCCGCGCCCGCGCGGGCCTCAAAGACCCTGCGCGGCCTATTGGTTCGTTCTTGTTCTTGGGCCCGACAGGCGTTGGTAAAACGGAGCTTACGAAAGCTTTGGCCGAATTTATGTTTGACGACGACCAAGCCATCACCCGCATCGACATGAGCGAATATATGGAGAAGCATTCCGTCTCGCGGCTCATTGGTGCCCCTCCTGGATATGTGGGCTATGATGAAGGCGGCGCGTTGACCGAGAGCATACGCCGCCGCCCTTATCAGGTGGTATTATTTGACGAGGTCGAAAAAGCTCATCCCGATGTGTTTAATGTGCTGCTTCAAGTGCTCGATGATGGCCGCCTGACGGACGGGCAAGGCCGCACGGTGGATTTTAAAAACTGCCTAATAATTCTAACGTCAAATATCGGCGCAGAGTTCTTGGTCGCCCTTGGCGATGATGAAAATGTGTCGGCTGCGCGCACCGAAGTTATGGAGCGTGTCAACGCCCATTTCCGCCCCGAGTTTCTTAACCGCCTTGATGAAATCCTACTCTTCGAGCGGCTTAAGCCTGAGCATATGGGCGCGATTGTTGACATTCAAATGAGGCGCTTGATGGGCTGGCTTAAAGACCGCCGCATTACCATCGAGCTTGACGATAAAGCCCGTAAGTGGATTGGTGATAAGGGGTATGATCCCGCCTTTGGCGCGCGCCCCCTAAAGCGCGTCATCCAAAAATCCCTGCAAGATGAACTGGCCCGCAAAGTGCTAGCCGGCGATATCAAAGATGGGGATCATGTGAAGGTGAGCACTGGTAAAGACGCTTTGGTCTTAAGCGTTTCTAAAACATCTAAAAAAGGAGACTAATATGTTAGACATAAATTGCTTAAAACCAGAAAATGTGGTGCATATTACACCTCAAGATGATTTGGAGAAAAAGGATTTTGAACGACTTGGCGAAGTGTTAACGGCTTATATCAATGCCAATGACAAAGTGCCATCACTGCTTATTCATGCGCACGACATGCCTGAGTGGGAACATTTTTCAGATTTTTTAGCCCATGTAAAATTCGTTAAGCAGGCACAAAAATATGTGCCTAAAGTGGCGTTTGTTAGTGATAAAAAAATGGTGGCGATTTTGCCTAAATTGGCAGGTTTTTTCGTTAAAGCTAAAATCCGCCATTTTCCCGAAACGCATTTTGACGATGCTCTGGCGTGGGCAAGCCAGTCGGGTGACCATCCTGGACAATACCGCCTAATGGAGGGCTACCCTAATGATGTGATTGCCATAGAGGCGGAAGGAATTATTACGGCTCAAGACTATGTGGACATGCTTGTGCCTTTGGTGGCGGAAAAACGCAAACGTCATGACAAGCTAAAAATGCTCATTGTTCTTGATGAAGACTTCCAGTCTTTCAGCCGCGGTGCCATGTGGGAAGACACGAAATTTGGTTTGCACTATTTGACTAAACTCTCGAAATTGGCATTGGTCACAGACATAGGCTGGATGCGAACCGCCGTTAAAGTTTTTGGCCCGCTCATGCCGGCCAAAGTTCGCGTTTTCCATCGTCAGGACCTGGAAAATGCGTCTGATTGGATAAAAAGATCAACATAGTCTGTAAACGTCAGTCATTGATTAGCCCTACCGTTTATGCATATTTTACATATTGATAAACAATAAATAATTGTATAAAGTAAAATAAGTTTAGGAGGCTGATTTGGTATATAAGCGCGCGCAAGCTGGGGACACTGTTTCGATACAGCTTTTTCCGCTTGGACGCCATGAAGGTATTGTAGGGTTTGACGGCTACATTATTTCGCGCTCGCGGCGCTATAGCGGCGTTGTGTCATTGCCGCCGTCGCAGTTTTCAAATGGTATGATTAGGGAAAATCACGGCTATATCGGCGCGCTCACCCGTGTGGAAACGGTGCGGCGCGCAGAGCGCTTGATCGGCGATATGCATTATGATGTGGCCCGCAATAATTGCATACACTTCGTCAACGAAGTTAATGGCCTTCCGCGCAGTGCCCGCATGCCCAGCGCAGTGCGCCAGCGCACAACGCTGTCAGACATAGCGCTGCGGCTTACGCGCTCACGTTGGTAGATATTTGCTTTGCAGTTAGGCCGTAACAAATTGTAACTTCATATGACGTGTGGCTTAGTTGCACGTGCCACCCCCTTCGTGTTAACACATTGTTAACAATGGCACAGAACTTGCATTTTATGGAGGCATAGGGGGGTCGTTATAATGCCTAATGAAGATTTATCGCTTTGGTTTGAAAACGGGCAGTGGCGCGCAGGCGTTGATGCTGGGCTGTTGGATGTAAATGAGCTTGGTTCATTCGCTTACACCGAAATAGGCTTTGATCCTTTTGCGGGTTTTTTACCTGATGGGGTGATTGGTGGCCTCTTCGGTTTTGATTTTACTGCCATAGCTGATGATGGGTTATACTGGGCCTATGAAAACCCAGTCGCCGCTGAAGGGGATAGCCCATTAGATGCGATTACTTGGGGGACTGTGCTCGCGGGCGCGAGCGATCCTGGTACTCTTATTATCCCCGTTTATTTTCAGCCATTTGCAGAAGACTTCGTCACCGATTTTTGGGGTGAATATGATGCACGCGACTGGACACAGCACGAGCTGGGCCAGTTCCGCATTGCCTTTGATATGATGGAGAGCATTTTGGATGTTCAGTTCGTTGAAGTGTTCACGCCCGAAGAAGCTACATTTCATTTGAGCGCCTTTCGTGGATCACCTTTTCTCACACCTGCGGGCGCGATGTTCCCGCCAGGCTATAGCGAGACGCCTGGTTTTGGATATTTCAACCGGCGTGCATCAGTGTGGGACGAGAGCGGAGAAGGCGGCCTGTTTGAAGGTGGCGCCGGTTATGAAGTGATCATTCATGAGCTTGCCCACGGGCTTGGTCTTGCACATCCTCATGATGATGGCGGTACATCTGTGATTATGAACGGTGTCGATGAAAACGCGCAAACTGACACTGGGGATTTCGAGCTAAATCAAGCGGTGTTCACCATCATGAGCTATGTTGACGGCTGGGCGGCGGGGCCGAACGGAGAAAGCCCTTCCAAGAGTTTTGGCTGGGCGGGTAGTTTCAGTCCGCTTGATATTGCAGTGCTGCAAGACCTTTACGGTGCCAATACCACAAATGGCGCGGGTGATACGGTCTATACTTTGCCATCGCTTAACGAGGCAGGCACATTCTTTTCATCCATTTGGGATGTGGGCGGCGTTGATACCATCAAGGCTGGATCGGATGAAGGCACATTGATAAACTTAAATGCTGCAACGCTGCAATATGAGGATGGCGGCGGCGGGTTTATATCTTACCACCTTAGTATATTGGGCGGCTTTACCATTGCGAACGGCGTAGTTATCGAAAACGCGCTGGGCGGTGCGGGCGATGATGAACTAATCGGAAATGCAGCGGACAATCAGCTTAGCGGCGGCAGCGGTAATGATAGCCTTATCGGTGGCGGCGGTAGTGACCGTCTCATCGGCGGTGCGGGCGATGATGAATTAACGGGCGGCGAAGGCGGCGATATATATGTAATGGACTTCGGGGCAGGCCATGACCGTATTTTGGATTTTGAAGTCGGCGCTGACCGTATAGAATTGGGCGCGGGCGTTTATAATATGAATAGCCTAAGCATGGTCCAGTTTGGCGCAGACGTGGTTATTAAAACCGCAAGCGGAATCGTCACATTAGTTGGCGTTGACCTTGCGGCTTTGGACGCCTCTAATTTTATATTCCGCCTATTTTCCGAAGACATAAATGGGGCGGCGGCAAAACCAACGAACGCGCAAAATTCGCCAGCCATAGATTTGCAAATAAATGCCTCGTCCCATCAAGACACGATCGCGGTTTTCCTTTCAGCGCCAATTGTTGAGCAGGCTGCGCTGCATGAATTAGGCGTGTCTGATTGGCTTAGCTTAGGTGAAAGTCATGACAACAGTTTTTTTGAAGGGCAATTTGACTGGTTTCATATCGTTTAATTATGAGACAGTTGTAGACTATCCTGCGGCTTTATTTGCGGCCTTATATTTTACGCTGCGCTCAAAGAGATAAAGCTCTTAGTGATTTTCTGGCCTGTTTTCGTGGCTTGATACAGACCAAGAGCGCGGCGACCACTGCCTTGCCGTTTAAATGAGAGCAGGGTTTTTGCTTCCAGGTCTTGCAGCGTTAGGGATAAGGCTCGGTCCGTGATCGCGGGCATGGCGCGGCCAAAATCGTTAAACCTGATCGGGGTTTGTGCGAGGGTCAAAGCTGGCAGCGCCCATCTTCCCAAAGGTTTGCCGCCAAGCATGGGAAGTTCTGCAAGTCCGTGCGCATAGGGCGTTGCCATGATGGCCATTTCATGCCCCGTTTTGGTGATATATATTTCGGGCCGTAAAGGATGGCCATGACCAGAGGTTTTTTTTACAAAGCCAAGCGCAATAAGATGGTCGAGGCCTTGCTTCACTCCCGCCCGCCCGCCGCCAAGATATTGCGCCAAAGGGTAAGCGCGCAATGGCGCGCCCGCTGCCAAAGCGCAAAGTGCTGGCAATGCCCAGCGGTGTTTACATAGAGAAATTAAATTTTCAATTGACATAAAAATATAGTAACTATAAAAAACATACAATTCAAGTGCAAAGTAATTACGCAATATAAAACGGGAGATGAAATCATGGGCGATATTAAATTTGATAAAACGGTGGCTTTGACATTTGGTGTGAAGGATAGAAAGGTGTCGGTAAATTGGTACGCCGAGCATCTTGGATGTGTGCAAATGTATGACGTACCAGAAATAGGCTGGACGGAAATGACCACGCCAACGCCTGGCGTAACTATTGGGTTTGCTGAGGCGATGGAAGCAAGTATTGGCGGTTGTGTACCTGTGTTTGGTGTCGAAGATATCGATGCGGCGCGCGGGACGCTTGAAGCAAAAGACGTTCGTTTTGACGGGCCCACCATCGTCCATGATGGTATGGTTAAACTAGCAACATTTTATGATATTGATGGGCATGCACTCATGTTGGCGCAGTCTTTGATGGAGTCTTAGGCATAGTTTCCAGCCAAGGCAAAAGCTCAATTTATCAATTCCATATGCCCCCTTAATGAGCTATACTCCCAAAAAAGGGAGAGCGGTATGAATAAACTAGCGGACATGGGCGCAGCAGTGGGCGTGAGCGGCGGGTTTGATATTCCTGACCCTGCTAAGGTTGAGCGGCTTGAAGGCAAAGTGTCGGCGGCAGAATGGAAGCTACGCTGCGAGCTAGCGGCGACTTACCGGCTCTGCGCACTATATGGCTGGACGGATTTGGTGTTCACACATGTCTCGGCCAAGCTTCCTGATGAAGACGGCGAAGAAAGATTTCTCATAAATCCATATGGCGTTTTGTTTGACGAAATGACGGCGAGCTGTTTGGTGAAAATTGACTTAAAGGGCAATATTATCGGGGACAGTCCCTATTTTATTAACCCCGCTGGTTTCACAATCCATTCCGCTGTGCATGCGGCGCGTGAAGATGCGGGCTGTGTGCTGCACGTCCATACGCCTTATGGCGTGGCCGTGTCGGTGCAAAAGGGCGGCCTTCGCAAATATACCCAGTTTTCCATGGTGGTGCATGATGACCTCGCCTATCATGATTATGAAGGTATCGCGCTTGAGCTTGATGAGCGCGCGCGGATTGTTAAAAATATGGGCGCGCATAATTTGCTCATGCTACGTAATCACGGCACACTTACGGTTGGCGCAAATTGCGCGCTCGCATTCATGCGCATGTATTTTTTAGAGCAAGCCTGCAAGACGCAAATTTTAGCACAAAGCATTGGCGATCCAAAATACCTGCATGAAGAAAGTGACGACATGTCGGCCCGCGTCCATATGCAAGGCGGCGCGGCCTTTATGCCGGGCATGGGTGATAACCTTGTGTGGCCTGGCCTTATGCGCAAGCTCGAAAAAGCCAATCCAGGCTGTGAGCATTAGCGGCGGTTTAAGGACAGTTTCATGCTAGAAACCATAAATACAGATTGCGAATGTTTGCCTCTTGCGCGCAGTGATATAAACCGAAAGCTAGAGACAGGCACACTGCCCATGCAGGCCGAGGAATTGCTGAGAAGCCGCGAGACAATTTTTGCGCGCACGCCAGTGTTTGTCAGCGCGGCGGACCACAAAGCCATGCTGGGCACAATTTCGGCCATCGAAGATTTGACTAAATTGGAAGACTACCGGGCCGCCATAGCCGCGCGAACTCCATTTACGGATGATAAAACTCATGGCCTAATAATGGGGTATGATTTCCATCTTACGGACGACGGGCCCAAGCTCATCGAGGTTAACACCAATGCGGGCGGCGCTTTTATTGTCAGTCATCTTTTGCGCGCTCTGGAGCCAAATATTAGCTGTTGTTATAACAGCAAGATTTATGGCGCGGATACGCAGCCAGACAGTATAGATGAGTTTATCATCGATATGTTCAGGCGTGAATATAAGCGCGGCGGCGCAACCGAAAAACTGGCCAGTCTCGCTATTATTGATGAAAACCCTACACAGCAATATCTATACCCTGACATGCTTATCGCCAAAGATTTGCTGGACGCAAGCGGCGTGCAAACGGTGATTGTTGACCCTGCTGATCTTGACTATAGAGACGGGCACTTGCGTGCGGGCGCGCTGCCGATTGATATGGTCTATAACCGCTTGACCGATTTCGACCTGAGCGATCCGCGTCATAAGGCTTTGAGGCGGGCTTATGAAAACCAAGATGTCGTGCTGTCGCCCGCGCCGTCTCATCACGCTTTATTCGCGGATAAACGCAATCTGATTTTGTTTGGTGATACGGAAGCGCTTCAGCAATGGGGATTATCAAACTGCCATATAAGCGCGCTGAAAGCCGTACCAAAGACCTTAGAGTTAACACCTGAAAACGCCGATGAAATGTGGGCAGTGCGCAAGCAATATTTCTTTAAACCACGCGACGGTTTTGGCTCCAAAGCGGCCTATCGGGGCAAAAAAATCACCCGCAAGGTTTGGGAACAAATATCGGGCGGCTCCCACGTGGCGCAAGAATTTGTGCCGCCCTCCCTGCGCCTTGTCAGGCTTGAAGGCGAGCCAGAGGCCGTACCCATAAAGCTAAAATTTGACCTGCGGGTGTATACATATGGCGGGCAAGCTTTTTCTATGGTCGCCCGCGTTTATCAAGGCCAGACGACTAATTTTCGCACGCGCGGCGGCGGCTTTGCTCCCGTCATCGTTATGGCAGATAATAAGTAAGCGCCGCCGTAATAAACAAGGACAGTTCTGCTTTGGGCAGGGGCGCGTTCAAGTCCAGCTGAATTTCGCGGTTGCCGTGATAGTTAAACATATCAGGGTGCGTCTCGCGAAAACCCGAAATGAGACTGGTGGAGCAGGGCACATAGAGCGAATACGTGCCTGCCTGCGTATTACTGCCTATGCGAATGGGCGTGCCCGATTTGGGAGAGACAGTCGCAAAGCTTGCCTGTCCCCATTTCACGCTTTGCTTTACTGTGCCAACGCCTTTAGTTTCATTGGCAAGCTTTCTGATAAGCGCATGCAGTTCTTGCATGCGTTTCCCAGCTTTTGTTTTCCCGTCCCACTTCATAGAGCATCCATAATGACTGATGAGTATGCTCGCAATTTAATGGGCCGTTATCAAGTCTAGACATCTAATGTTTGATAGTATGTCATACTGGGCTCGCCATCAAGAAAGGCCAAAAGCTCGTCCATCACGCCGTTTTGAGAAATTTTTTCAACATAAGCTTGATGGTCGTCTATCGATGTCCAAACTTCATCAATTACCATTTGGTTTGTATCAGCATTAAATTTTACGCGCACACTTAGGCAGCCATTTGCGGCGCGTGTATTGGGAAGGTTTAGTTTTAAGAAATCAGTGAGTTTGTCTATTTGCCTTGGGATTACTGCGGTATTGATATGTAATGTTGTGGTCATGTTCGTCTCCTTTTCTACGCTTTGCGTATAAGAAAAAGATCAAACCCAATATCAAAATCGGATTAAAAACTACAGATTTGGGCTAAATCATTTGCCGGGTTTTGCTTGGCGTTTCCCCAAACTCTTTTCCGTACAAATTTATGAAGTGAGACGGGCTATCATATCCAGATAGATAGGCAATGTCGGTGACGCTTTGCTGTGTTGATAATAATAAGTCTCTGGCATGGCCGAGCCGGGTTTTCGTCAGCCATTGATGCGGGCTTGTGCCGTGTAGCAATTTAAACTCACGGTTAAATGCCGAGCGGCTTCGCCCCGAAAGCCGCGCAAAATCGTCTAGGGTCAATTTACTTTGGGCATGGGCTTTCATGATGTGCATTATGTTGCGCTTATTGGTAGGCGGCGGGGTTTGACGCAAAGCTGTGCTTAGTTTCATAGTTTTATCCTCGGCGCTTAAAAGGTATAATAGTTCGAGCAGTTTTGTTTGGACCAGAGACGTGCTTGATCTTGTTTGCTCATAAACGGGACGCAAGGCTGAGATATATGCTAGAACAGCATTGCTAGGCTTGAAAATATAAGGCAGTGGCCGTTTTGAAGCTGTCTTGGCGGGCGTATTGTGCGTGCTGATAAATTTGTCAATTATATGCTGATCAAAGAAAAACAAATACGCCCGCAGCGCCGCGTCTTGCTTAATAAAATCAGAAATGAAATATTCGTTTTTTGGTAAAAAGATCATTTCATTTTTATGTATTGTCAACTCTCCACCAGACGAAGGCGTAAAATTTTCGACGCCGCTCGCGATGAAAACAAGGCAAGGGCAGTCAGTATGAAATTCGACATTGGTTAGGTCGGCATCAATACGCTTATAAAAAATACCCGCATTACCCGCACACAATAATGCGCGCGCATCTGCCATCCCATGCAATGATTGTGGAATCAGCAGCACATTGTCTTTGCTATAATTATAAATTGTGTGCCGCATATTTATTTACGCAAGCCTATTTCGCGCCAAATACCTTGAGGATTTTTGTTAGCGGGCAAAAGCCTGTAATGCCAGATTGGAATAAATTGACGCCAACGAAAGCGGTGAACCAAAGCCAGCTCATATGACCCAAATTAAGCTGTCCCATAACGTGCCCAAGAACAAGGCTTAGAATAATAAAAAGACCTGCAAGGGTCATGGTAAGGCGCTGCGCTGTCATAATAATCTCCGTTTGGTAGTTGATGTCCCACCCTTATTCGATTTGATGGCTAAAATCGACCTAAAACTTCTAAGTGATAATTGTCTATTTGCCGCACCCTTAAAAAGGGAAACAAATTCTAGAACGTGAATTTGTACCTATTTTGGCACGTAACTTGCGTATTTCGATTTAAAACAGGGATCTATCATGGCGTATTTCATTCAACCAATCAGTGAACAATTTGGTGATGGCGGATTTCTAGGTACCGTTATGGGCTATGATGAGCTACTCAGCGGACTGAATTTGGTCAGCCCGATTAGCGCGAAACTACTGGTGAATTTGGCCGATGATACCGCCATGACGGGGCCTGCGGCAAACCAAGCGCAAACAATTACCATATATTCGCCAATAACCAGCTTTGGTCTAGGCGACATTGACGGAAATAATGGGTTTTTTATTAATGGTATCATCGAAAGTGGCCGCCTTGGCGGCGAAGTTTCAAATGCGGGGGATATCAATGGGGACGGGCTTGATGATTTCATTATTGGCGCTGGCTCTGGGTTTGCAAATGGACTGTATAATGCGGGACAAATTTATATTGTTTTTGGATCAAGCGGCTTTCAAGCCCAGGCTGCTAATAACATAGAGTTTGATTTACAGGGCCTGGACGGCAGTAATGGCTTTAGCATTACGGGGCTGGGCGGGCTCAATGCACTGGGGACCTCATTATCAGGGATTGGCGATTTTAACGGAGACGGCATTGACGATTTTATAGTTGGCGCGCCGGGCGTCGCCAATCAGTCAGGTGATAGTTATGTAATTTTTGGCACTAGGGACGGGTATGCCGCTGAATTTGACCTTATGAACCTCGATGGCACGAACGGGTTTGTTTTATATGGCGATGCTGCGCGTGATGGGTCTGGCAGCGCAGTTTCAAATGCTGGCGACGTTAATGGCGACGGGTTTGCTGATATCATCGTCGGTGCGCGCGGGGTTGATGGCGTAGGTGAAAATTCGGGCGAGGCATATGTCGTTTTTGGCGCGGCGAGCGGGGTTTTCCCAAACCTTTATTTAAACGGCCTTGATGGCACGAACGGGTTTATTATTTCAAGCAGGGTGGCAGGCGTAGAACTTGGGCTGTCAGTCTCGTCTGCAGGTGATTTTAATGGTGACGGGTTTGACGATATCCTCATCAGCGCGCCGGGCATAGAACCGGGTGAAAACCTACCGACCGGCGAAACATATATTATCTTTGGGTCGCAATCCGGGTTTTCAAGCCATATTGACTTGGCAAACCTTTCTAACTCTGAAGGGCTTACTATTTTTGGTCTGCGCGGCAATGGATTTGACGGCCAGTTTGACGGGAATGGCCGCTCTGTTTCAGGCGTAGGCGATATTAATGGCGACGGCCTTGATGATGTTTTAATTGGCGCGCCAAATTCAGGGACGTATAATGGCGAAGCCTATATTATATTTGGCTCGGCAACGCGGCTTGGCGATTATGATGTGCGTGACCTAGATGGCCATAACGGCTTTCAAATAACAGGCACATTGTCGGTGGGCCCAATTGGGACAGGGCCCAATGCAGGGTTTTCTGTATCAGGCGCAGGTGATGTGAACGGCGATGGTTATGATGATTTTCTCATTGGCGCGCCAGACGGCACACTTGCCTCGAGCCCTTCTGGTGATACTTATCTGATCTTTGGTTCGGCCTCTGGTCATGACGGCCGTCTGGATTTAGCCGCACTTAACGGCCATGAAGGTTTTATTATTGAGGGCAGAAATATTGGCGACCAAAGCGGTAGCTCAGTATCAAGCGCGGGCGATATTAATGGTGACGGTTTTGATGATATTTTGATCGGCGCAGCATCCTCTAGGGAGGCTGGCTTTGGGGGCAGCGATGGCCAAAGCTACATCATTTACGGCAACGCAAATTTTGGCCGTAGCACCACGGCTTTAACGGATGGCAATGATGTATTTTCTGCGAGGGACACCATAGTTGTTTACGCTGGCGATGGTGACGACATTATCGACGGACTTGGTGGCAGTGATTATCTCTACGGCGAGGGCGGGAATGATGACATGTTCGGCGGCGCTGCGAATGATATGCTTGATGGGGGCTTGGGCGATGACATCCTTAATGGCGGCACTGGCAACGACACTCTGATTGGCGGCACAGGCTCTGATATATTAATTGGGGCAGACGGTGCGGACGAGTTAATTGGCGGCGCAGGGCATGACTACATTACAGGCTGCGCAGGTAATGATGAGTTACGCGGCGGCGCAGGTGAAGACATATTTGTGATTATGGCGGGCGCTGGCAATGACGTCATTTATGATTTCGAAGCGGGTATTGACTGGCTAGAATTTGGCGATGACGTTTATAGTTTTGACCATTTAAAATTTTATCAAGACGGCAATAATGTTATCATTCAATCGCAAAACGGCATCACCACATTGATAGATTTTGATCTTGCAAACATCAATGAATATGACTTCGTCTTTAGAATATGGACGGCTGATACGGGCGCTTATTCGGGCGAGGGTAAATCTAGCACAACCGTGTCAGAAGGTATAGAGAGCGGCCAGAACTTGGGCGCGTCCTCCGAGCTTCAAGATTTTGATACGCCAATAATTGACGAGCTAGCAGCGGCGCTTGAGGTGCGCGAGGTGCCTTCGGGCATTTATGGCCAGCAGTTTGACCTAGATATATCTGATTATGATAGCGCGGCCTTTGCGTATTACGAATTATTCTAACGAGCTCAGGTTCTAGTAAGCACCGCAATCGCGCGCTCTATATCTGCGTTCGTGGTGCGCCAACTAGAGACTGACAGGCGAAAGGCGGGTTTGCCGCGCCAGACGGTTGTGCCAAACCAGAGCTTACCGCTTGCGCTCATGCGGGCCATAAATTCGGCTGGTGTTTCGGCGCCTATCATCGTGCACAGCACTTGATTGAGCGGCACATCCGTGAGCACTTTGATGCCGTTTTTACCGTCTATACCCGCAGCCAGAATTTGTGCTTGGCGGCAATGCCGTTCGACCATATCGCGCACGCCAGCACGGCCCAAAGTTTTAAGCGCTGCCCAAATCGGGATGCCGCGCGCGCGGCGGGAAAATTCTAGCGTTAGGTTTTTCTGGGCGTGGGTTTCGGCGGTGGCATAAACCGCGTCGGCGTTAAGCGCGCGGGCGAACGCATCTCCGTCTTTGACAATCGCCATAGCGCTGTCATAGGGCGTACCCAGCCATTTATGGCCGTCCGTTGTCCAGCTGTCGGCGCGTTCTAAACCTTCTGTCAAGTGGCGGTGCGTTTTAGTGGCGCGTGCCCAAAGCCCGAACGCGCCGTCCACATGCACCCAAGCACCAGCTTTTTCAGCCATATCCATCAGCGGCACAAACGGGTCAAAATCCCCACTATTAACCTCGCCTGCTTGCAAGCATAGAATAGTTTTATCATCGAGGGGCGGCAGCGCCTCTGGGTCAATACGCCCGCGCTTATCCGTTTTGGCGACAAGCAAATGCCTTTTGCCAAACCCTAAAATCCGTAGGGCTTTGAAAATTGTGATGTGGGAAATATCCGATACCACGACCTTAATCTCGGGCGCGCCGATTAATCCGTCATTATCAAGGTCCCAGCCTTGCCGCGAAAGTAGCTCTCGCCGCGCCGCTGCAAAACATGAGAGCCCGCAGGCCGTGGCGCTCGTCCCAAACCCGACCGCAGCGCTGCGCGGTAAATCCAGAATGTCCAAAACCCAGCGCCCTGCAATGTCTTCAAGTTTGGCGGCAATGGGCGAATTGATATGGGAGCTGGCGCACTGATCCCAAACGCTTACCATCCGGTCAGCGGCAGCAGCAGCGGGCAGCACGCCGCCAATGACAAAGCCATAATAATGCGGCCCCGTCGAAACGGTGGTCGCGGGCGAGCCAACATCATCCAAAAGCGCAAGCATATCTTGCGCCTCGCTTGGGCTATCGGGCAAATTTTCATCAAAAACCCGCAGAGCGTTGATGGCATCATCGGGCGGAAACACGGGCTGCGTGGAAACAGAGCGGCGATATGTCGCCGCGCGCGTGTCGGCGTCTACCATTAGGGTATGTTCATTGCTCATAATGATCTCTTTATTTGAAAACGGGTTTTGTAAAAGTGCGTTCATAATTGAAATAGCATTTGGTTTTTACGTAATAGGCCATGGCAGCTTGGCAATCGGGGCAATCTGAAGCTCTTGCGCGGTAAATTTCATACGCTGCTAGGCTTGGAAACGAGAATAACGCATAGGCAATATCGCTTGTTCCTTCATGGGGCATGAAATACCCATGATGTACGCCGCCAAATTTTTCTACCAAAGGTATCCAAAGCTTGGCATAATGAGTAAATTCATCAAGCTTGTGCGGGTCAATTACATACTTTAAAGTACACGTTATCATAATACGTTCTTAAACATCCTGCGCTAATAATTTCATGGCGGCCTTTATCGCTTTTTCATCGCGCCGATAAAACGTCCATTTTTTTATGCGTTTTGGCGTTACCAGCCCTGCGCGGCGTAGCAGCTTTAAATGATCAGACGCTGTGGCGTCGCTTACTTCCAGCTTTTGCGCGATAAAGCCAGAGCATACGCCATCATGCACGCGGCTCCCGTCTTGTTGTTTGGGGAAATGCGCGCGCGGCTCTTTTAGCCAGCTCAAAATCCGTAGCCGTTTTTCATGGGCCAGCGCCTTGCCGATGATGATAATATCTTGTTGCAATCGTATATCCATAAATAAGTAATTAAGCTAAATCACTAAATGAGTCTAGGGATAATTTAGTGATAGGTAAGAAAGGGGAGTTGTGCGGAGTTAAGAAAGAAGGAGTTGCATGCAGCTAAAAAAGGAGGAAATTTAATGAAAGGGTAGGAGCTGCGTGCTGCTATGAGAAGGTGGTCTTGAGGCTTACGTGCAAGGCTGTGGCTAAGGGGTTACTGCATTTGCTTCAACATCAGTATCTATGTCTGTTATAATTACTGTGCCGTTCTTTGGAAGCATGTCTCTGCGGCGCATTGTTTTTATCTTCCCGTCATACTCTACTAAGAACCTGTCGAGCTGGGCAGATCTGTTTTGCGCGGTTGATGTCATCTGGTTACGGCTGGCTGAGGTCCAGCCAATATTCCCCGTTGTGGGCGTAATGCTGTTTTGGGGCTTTGTACCGCCCATGATGTCTGCGATCGCGTATTCGTATTTAGCGATACGGAACGGTTTGTCCTGTGTAATTTCAATGGCCAATTTGGGATTTGAATGGGCCAGCAGGTGGTTTTCCAAATCTGTGGGCCAATTTGTAAAATAATAAGGCCGTGTATCGCCATACAATTTCGATACGTTTCTAGCTGATAGAGTTGTTCTAAAACCCCGTAGAGATGTGACGTATTCTACCGCTAAATCCTGAGTAACATCAGTAACATTAGTGCCAGTGAAAGCATAATTCAGGAGTGAGGGCCCGCCAATGTCGCCAAGGTAAAACCCGTAGATAACGTTGGGGTTTTGCCAATTTTTATAGACAATGTCTTCTCTGATATTGCGCAGGCTCAGCGCTGTGCCATTAATTGTAATCAGTTTGGCTTCATGAAGGTAAGCGCCACCTATTTGAATTTTTGAGGGGTGTTTGACAGGGTAGTGTTTTGCAATTGTTTCAATCAACATGACATTATGTAGATTAAACCAAAACGCCAATTGCTCATTACGAGAAAAGCTTTGTAAGTCTTGCTCGTTGGCAATGCTGACTAAATATTCACGGTATCGGGTTATCTCATCTATATGATTAGGTTTTAAGAAGGAAAAAATTACACGGCTACCTTCAAGCCGGTAGCGAGATGTGTGACCAGCGATCCGCCGGGAGCCAAGACTAGCATGGGGACGCCGTTCACCTCTACGGATAGAGGGGCCAAGGTTAATAACTATACCGCCTAGAGCTGCATCCCAATATGAATATTGGACCGTAGTGTCGAGTGTCTGTTTTTTGGGGATAAAGCTGGTAAATGGTGATGTTTGTGCCGCCGCGGGAGGGGGGCCAACATTTGGGGCAGTTTGTGCTGATGAGAATGTTGCCGCCATGCTACCTAATGTGCATGTGATGATTATATATATTTTCAGATAGAGCATATGAAGTTTCATATCATAATTTTTAGTACACAAAATGATAACTGTCAATTATCGTGAAGTTTGAGGCAAAGATGTTTCGATTTTTGCCACACGTCAAAGGTGAGTCTAGCGTTTAAATTATGCCAAAATGCGCCGTTTTGGCACTATATGTAGTAGGCTTTGGAATTAGACAAATTCCAAAATTATTAATGGGCAAAATTACCAACATTTTTCTGCAAAAAACATCAAAAATTATTTTTCCTCCAAGCCCTTATAAAGCTTACATTTTTTACCATAAATATTTTGTTAACTACAAATTTTAAGAGGTTATTAACAATAATCTTGCCTAGTATGACACACAAGGTGTTGACGAAGTGATGGGAATGGGCACTATATGTTGTGTGAAGGCCAATTGGTTCTCCAAACATTGACAAGCTAAGAACGGCGATTTTAACGAATTTTCGGGTGGGGGCTCTGTCACTTTAAAAATTGATACACTTGCAGCAAATCATGTTGATTTGCTGGCCAGAGAATGGGGGAAATACATGTCTGAAGATACAACAAATACAGCGGCACTAGAGCTTGAGGAATATGCGGGTGAAAAAACCCAATCCAAAGCATTTACGCGCGCGCCGGTTAAGGCAAAACCACCTGCGCTAAAAGTTGTTGAGGGAGTCAAGATTGACCGCTCGCGTGATGATCTTCTGACTGACTTTGGTAAGACCACGCTTGTTGACCGTTATCTTCTCGAAGAAGAAAGTTATCAAGATATGTTTGTTCGTGTCTCCGAAGCCTATAGTGATGACAGCGCCCATGCCCAGCGGCTTTATGATTATATGTCACAATTATGGTTCATGCCCGCGACGCCTGTCCTTTCGAACGGCGGCGCGAAACGTGGCCTGCCAATTTCCTGTTTTCTTAACGCGGTTGATGACAGCCTAGATAGCATTGTTGAAACATGGACTGAAAATGTATGGCTCGCGTCTAATGGCGGCGGCATTGGTACATATTGGGGTAATGTGCGCTCCATTGGCGAAACGATTGGCCAGGCGGGTAAGACCTCCGGCATTATCCCGTTCATTCGTGTGATGGACAGCCTTACGCTGGCAATTTCTCAAGGTTCATTGCGCCGCGGATCTGCTGCTGTGTATCTGGACATTCACCACCCTGAAATCGAAGAGTTTTTAGAAATCCGCAAACCGTCTGGCGATTTCAACCGCAAAAGCCTTAATTTACACCACGGCCTAAACATCACGGATGAGTTTATGCATGCGGTGCGCGATGGGGCTATGTTTGGCCTGCGCTCGCCAAAAACCGAGGAAGTGATCAAAGAGGTTGATGCCCGCGCTTTATGGCAAAAAATTCTGGAAATGCGTTTGCAAACGGGTGAGCCATATATGGTATTCTCCGATACGGTCAACAATGCGCTGGCTAAGCATCAACGCGATCAAGGCCTAAAGGTGCAGCAGTCCAACCTTTGCGCTGAAATTATGTTGGCGACGGGCACAGATAAATATAACAAGCAGCGCACAGCCGTTTGCTGTTTGTCTTCTGTCAATGCTGAGAAATTTGACGAGTGGAAGGATAATGAAAACTTCATCGAAGACATTATGCGTATGCTCGACAATGTGCTGCAGGATTATATTGACCGCGCGCCTGCGAAAATGGCGGACGCTGTTTATTCTGCTATGCGTGAGCGCTCTGTTGGTCTTGGCTTGATGGGTTTTCACTCACTGCTCCAGTCCAAAGGCGTTCCGTTTGAAAGCGGTATGGCCAAAGCGATTAACAAGCGTTTGTTTAAACACATTCGCTCGCAAGCTGACGCAGCTAGCGTGAAGCTGGCCCATGAGCGAGGCGCTTGCCCTGACGCGGCGGACGCTGGCATGATGGCGCGCTTTTCGCACAAAATGGCTGTCGCGCCAACGGCGTCTATTTCTATTATTTGCGGCGGTACGTCTGCAGGCATCGAGCCTATACCAGCCAATGTCTATACTCACAAAACGTTGTCGGGTTCGTTCACAGTACGCAATTATAACCTTGAAGCTTTGCTTGAAGAAAAAGGTTTGAACACAGACGAAATTTGGGAATCCATCTTGGAGCATGAAGGGTCTGTAGCTCATTTGGAAGCGCTTAGCGATGACGAAAAAGCGATTTACCGCACCGCATTCGAGCTAGACCAACGCTGGATCATTGAGCTAGCCGCAGACCGTGCGCCGCTGATTTGTCAAGCACAATCTTTGAACATTTTCATTCCAGCTGATGTCAATAAATGGGACCTTCACATGCTCCATTGGTCAGCATGGGAGAAAGGCGTGAAATCACTTTATTATTGCCGCTCTAAATCTGTGCAGCGGGCCGCATTTGCAGGCAAAGAGAAAAAACCTGCCAATGATATGGAGGCCGCGATGCAAGCCGCCGCGCCTACCGATTATGATGAATGCCTGGCTTGCCAATAGCGAACAGTTAGAGCCTAGCTCATCTATAAAATTGCACATCCTCGGGCCTTGCTCGGGGATGTTTTGTTTTAGGGCTTGTGAGGAAGCGGCGCGCGTCATAAAAGATTGGTTTTATCCATCCTAACCCTCGGCGTTTTGTGACCCAAGATACTTCCATCCAGCCTGCAAAATTTGGCCCTGTAGCCCTCGAAGACGGGGTCAGCGCTGGCCATGCGCGCACTTATATATTTGCAGCGTTTTGGACCATTGGGTTTATTTCCTTCATCAGCTTTATGCAAAATTATGTTCTAGCAGAGCATTTGGGGCTCAATAATAACAAAATTGGCCGTACGGTTGGCGGGCTTTTATTTGTTGGTGAAATCGCGATTTTAACCACGGCGCCTTTGTTTGGCGCGCTATCCGATAAAATTGGCCGCAAATCGGTGTTCACCCTTGGTTTTGTGTGGATTGGCGCGGGTTTCTTTTTATTCCCGCTGGCTAAATCATATTCCATATTATTGCTGTGCCGGGCCTTTATGTCTATGGGCGCGGCGGCGCTGGGCGCGATGATGGCGGCAGTGCTGGCTGATTACCCCAAAAATAAATCGCGCGGGTTATTTACCGCCATGAGCGGCGCGGCCAATGGGCTTGGCGCGCTTGTGGTTATTGTCGGCATGAGCCGCGTGCCCGCCATGTTGGTCAAAAGCGGGTTGACGGACGCGAAGGCAGGCACATATACATTTTGGACCGTGGGCGCACTTGCACTGCTCACCGCGTTTATAGTGTCATTTGGCTTAAAAGGTGGCCCGCCCAGAATGGCCCGCACCCATAAAAATATCCGCACATCCATCAAAGACGGCGCTACCGCCGCGCGCCATAATCCACGCCTGAGGCTGGCTTTTCTCAATAGTTTTATTGCGCGCGGAGATGTGCTGCTGATCGGTACATTTTTGTCCGTGTGGTTGTTGCAAGCGGGGATAAACCAGCATGGACTGACTACGCCCGAAGCTCATAGCCAGGCCAGCCGCCTGACGGGTGTTGTCCACGGGATGAGCCTTATCTGGGCCCCGATATTTGGGATAATTCTCGATAAATTTGATAGGGTCAGCGCAGTCATGATGGCAATGGCCATCGCTGTAATTGCTTATATAACCATGGGCCTTACCAAAGATCCGACGGGGTATGGCGCATACCCAGCCTTGATCCTTTTGGGTATAGGCGAGTTTTCCGTGATTATGTCAGGGCAAACTTTGGTTGCCCAAGAAGCTCCGCCAAATATGCGCGGCGCGGTCATGGGGTTATTTATCCTGTGCGGCGCGATTGGTATTTTAACGCTTAGCCTTTTGGGCGGATATTTATATGACGCCTATGGTCCAGGCACGCCATTTTTGGTGGTGGCGGGCGTAAACGGTCTTATTTTGCTGTACGCGATTTATGTACGCGTTAAGACTGGATATAAATCGCCGCAAGCTAAGGCGTAAATAAGTAATTTTACGCCATAATCTATTTGTGAAATTTAATGTTTATGAGATGAAATTTTGCTCGCTTTATATTTTGGCATGACTTAAATACCACTAGATTTTAATAATTCTAATTATTGAGTAGCATAAATATGCCTTTTACTGGACAATTTATTATGTGCGACATTTTGCGCACTGTTAGGCTACAGAGCATTTGCTAATGACCACGAAATTATAACGATTCTAGAAAGAGTATAAATAATGTTGAACGTCCATAAATTTCGCGCCAGTCTTTTTGCCTCCGCCGCCCTTGCGGCCTTATCAGGCTCGCTGGCATCTGCGCAGCAATCAGAACCAAATAGTGCAGCTAACTCAGAACCAGCAGAAATCACGAACGAAGTTATTACTGGGAGTATGCGGCGCTCTGCGGATGAAAAGGACGTACCAATCGCAGTCATATCAGCAGAAGACCTTGAAGCTATTCAAGGCTTTGACGAAGTGATTGTGACCGCGCGAAAACGCTCTGAAAACATCCAAGAAGTGCCTGTGACCGTTTCCGCATTTACCGCTAAAATGATCGAGCAGTCTGGGTTTCGCGACCTGTCGGATATCGCAAAATCTACGCCAGGATTTTCTTTGGATGATGAATTTGGCCGCGTTAGTGGTGTACGCCCCGTTATCCGTGGGCAATCGACTATTTTAGGCGCGAGCGGGGTTTCAACCTTTGTTGATGGCATTCTCCTTAACGGCTCTATTCTCGATTATGATCTTAATGACGTCGAGCGTGTTGAAGTCGTTAAGGGGCCGCAATCGGCACTTTACGGGCGTAACACCTATTCTGGCGCCATCAATATTATTACTAAGTCACCTACGGACGCATTTGCCGCAGACCTTAAACTCGACGCAGGCAGTAATGGCCGTTTTGAAGCTTCCGCCGCTGTGCGCGGGCCGATTAGCGATGTGATGTCGGGCGGAATTAATGCGCGTTATTTCAAGCGCGGCGGGCCGTTCACAAATACATTTGACGGCAGTGATGTTGGCCAGCAAGAATCAGCTTCTTTGTCGGGAGTTTTGTATTATGAGCCAACAGATGATCTAAGTGTACGGGCACGCGTACGGGTGTCAAAACTTCATGATGACCAGCCGCGCCTGTTTAATACTGCCCCATCAGAGAACAATGTGTTCTTTGATGATGGCGGTGTTTATCTAGGCAATGGCCGATATTTCGAAGGTGAAATTGTAGAGCATGACATTAGCGTAGATGATGTGCGTCTTTTGGACGATAAGGGTTATGAAGATGTTGAGAGCCTGCAAGCTAGCCTCGCCGCGACTTATAATATCAATGATAATCTTAGCGTAGAATTTATCAATGGCGTGAACCTGACCCATAATGATAGCGCTTTTGATTTTGGCCATACGGCGGAAAGTCTTAATCCGTTTTCCGTTTATATTGGTCCGGCCTTTCCATTAGGTGGCCCATTCTTTTTTCATGCATATGTGGTGTCTGGCCCCGTTGCCGATCTTGCGTCCGTGTCGGAAGGTACGTCTAGCGACATTTCTAGCGAAGTTCGGTTTAAATATGAAACCAACAATTGGACAGGATTACTGGGCGGTTATTTTTATAATGAGCAAGGGCGTTCCACGGGCCAGCGCCAAGCGCCTGCTGCTTTTTCTGAAATCATAGAGCAGGGCTATGACGCTCAAATCGCGCGTATGACGGCGCAATGTGCGCTTCATGCCAATGACCCTATTGCCCCTTGCCTATCTGTTCCTGGTTTTGACTCGATTATAAATTTTGGCGACGATTTGGAAGATTTGCAGTTTTTTGCTGATCGTTCAATCCGCAAGAATGAGCGCCAAAACTTAGCTCTATTCGGCAGTTTTAGCTATGATGTTAATGAGCAGTTTAACGTGTCCGTGGCGGGCCGTTATAAGTCTGAAAAAGTCGTGAGAAACACAGTTGACCGTAGCGCCATTTATGATTTTCGCGGTGACCAAGTTGATTTTGAAACGGCGCCAGTCGTTGAGCGCTCTGAAACATTTAACAGTTTTAACCCGCGCCTGACACTCAAATACAAGCTCAATGATAATGTCAATTTATATGGCGTCGCCGCGCGCGGTGATAAACCGGGCGGCTTTAATAATATCAATGCCATCCCGCTTGGTTTTGGCACATTTGACGAAGAAACTGTTTGGGCGGTTGAAGGCGGGGCTAAGACGACATTGCTGGACGGCGGCTTGACACTTAATATGGCCGCTTATCACAACACCATTAGCGACTATCAGCTTACTCAGGCTTTGACCCTCCCCGTTGTCAACCAGACAACAACCGTGATTTCTAATCTAGGTACGGTGCGCGTGGCTGGATTTGAAGCCGACATGCTCTACCGCGTGCCGACCATTCCTGGCTGGACGGTCAATATGAATTATGCTTATGCGAATTCTAAAATTACCGAAGGCGTGGACATTACAGAAGGGCGTCATTTAGACGTGCTTGATGACGGGCTTGTTAATTGCTCTACCGGATTTGCGGACCCAGCTACGGGCTGTAATCAAGGCGACAATGTTTTGCCAGGGTCTATTGCTGGGAACAGATTGCCCCGGGCCCCGCGCCATACATTTAATGTTGGAACCAATTACAAATTTGCGCTTAATGAACATCTCGACATGACCTTAAACGGCGAAGTGACGTATGAGAGCAAGAAATTCGTACAAGTACATAATCTCGCCTATGTTGGTGACAGCTTATTGGCTAGCGGGCAAATCGGGTTTTCAACCGATACACAAAGCATCACCATTTGGGGGCGTAACCTCACCGATGAAGATGCTGTCGTGTCCGCACAGAGGTTTATTGATGAAGCGCAGTCTTTTCAACGCGCTTTTGCGGGTAACCCGCGCGTTGGCAGGGAGTTTGGCGCGACATACCGCCTTCATTTTTAAATTGCCAGAGGGCCATATGCGGGCGTAAAGAAGGGTTTTACGAACCGCATAGGGCCTGTTGATATGACCGTATTGAAATCAAAATTGCTAGGCGCGGCGTGCCTAGCGCTGCTCACGCTAGGAGCCTGCGCGAGCGTGCCAAGTTCTGAAAGCGCAGCGATTACCATGTCTGCGGATACTTACACGGTTGAAAAACCTCTCACTGATTTTACCGATTTTATTTTGGTTAAGACTGGGCCAAGCCCGCGCATTGTAAGCATGGATGAAGCCATTAATGTTTTATCTGAATACGACGTTGTTTTTGTTGGCGAGGCCCATGGCCATGCCGCCAACCACATCGCACAATCAAAATTGTTTGCGGGGCTATATGCAAAAAACAACAATATTGCTTTGTCTATGGAGCAATTTGAACGGCCCGCGCAAAGTGTTCTGGATGCTTACTTAAAGGGTGACATTGGCGAAGAAACATTAGTGCATGACGGAAAAGCTTGGCCTCATTATCGGTCATCATATCGGCCTTTGGTGGAATTTGCTAAGGCTAATGATCTGTCGGTCATTGCGGCGGAAGTGCCAGCCAATATGGTGTCATGTGTTGGCGAGCGTGGCCCTGATTTTTTGGGCAGCCTAAGTGGGGATACGCGCGGCTATATCGCGGATGAACTGCACCTTGAAGACGGTCCTTATAAGGACAAGTTTTTTGCGTTTCTAAAAGCGGCAGCAGGGCATCATGTCTCAGGAAATTTGTCCGAAGCCGAGCAAGAAAAGCAAAACTTTTACCGTTATGCCGCGCAGGTCAGCCGAGACGACACTATGGCGGAGAGCATGGCGTTGCACCTAAAAGAAAACCCAGACCGTAAAATCATCCACGTAAATGGTAGCTTTCATTCGGCGGGGCTTTTGGGAACGCCCGCCCGCCTTGAAATGCGGGTGCCAGGCATAACGATGGCCAATGTTCATCCCGTTATGGCCGATGATCCATCTCGTCCCTCATTTACGCAAAGTGATTTGGCCCAGGGGGAGTACCTGCTTCTTATCTCGCCAACCCCGAAACGTTTTGTACAGATGAAAAACATAAATGCGTTCATGGCCCGCACGCGCGGCGAAATTGATAAGGATAAATGTAGTTACTAAGTGTCATAAAGTTGTCTTAAAACGTTCATAAAATTATTGAGTGAGCAGGTCTATATGGCACCAAATAATGAAATTGGAACTTGATATGAGTATTTTAAATCTCCGCTTACTGCGCGGCGCCGCGTGTTGTCTACTGACGGCTAGCATAGCGGGTAGTGCAATGGCTGACGATAAATCTGATGACGGGATCGCGCAAATTTTCCATGGCGCGCCAAAGTTCAAAAATGACAATGGTGATTATTGGAAAGTGCGCGGGCGTCTGATGTGGGATATTGCCACACTCTCCGAAACACCTACCAGCGGCATTGAGCGCAGTATTGATGATAGCGAATTTCGCGCCGCGCGTATTGGCGCCGAAGGCAAATATGGCGATTTTAAATTTACCGTTGAAGCCGATTTTGCGGGCTCTAAAACTAGCTATAAAGACGTAAATATTGCGTGGAGCGGCCCTGTCAAAATTAAAGTAGGCCAGATGAAAGCAGGTGGTTCTATGGAAGAGATGACCTCTGGCCGTCATACTACATTTATTGAGCGCGGCATGATAACTGACGGCATTGGGTTTGACCGCCGTATCGGGGCCCAGGTTTCTAAATCATTTGAGGCGGGCGGACTAAGCGCAGGTATATTTGGCAATTCCATAAATGGCGCGAAAGATGGTAAGCCGACCAATACTATTATCACGGGGCGCGGTTATTATGTGCCTATCAAAGACAAGGCTAATATTTTGCATTTTGGTGCGTCTGTGCGTCATACGGATAGGGCGCTGGGCGCGCCTTCGCACTCGGCGCGGTGGGGTTCACACCTTGCTACAGAGAAGATAAAGCCAAATGTTGGCGATGATGCTTTGCTGTTTGGCCTAGAGGCGGCGCGCATACAAGGCTCGTTCCACGCGGAAGCTGAGTTTTTGAGCGAAGAAGGCGACCTTGGCGATGTTCAGGGCGGCTTTATTCAAGCGGGTTATTTCCTCACGGGCGAGACGCGAAAATATAAAGGCGGCAAAATGGACCGCACTAAACCGAAAAAACCAGTCTCTAAAGGTGGATACGGTGCATGGGAGCTTGCGGCGCGGTTTGATACCATGGACGCGCGCGGCGCGGGGGATGAAAAAGTGGATGCCTATACGCTGGGCGTGAATTGGCACCCTGAAAGCCACGCCCGTATCTCGGTAAATTATACCACGGCCAATGGCGACCGTTTTGACGCGGACGGGCTTTATATGCGCCTGCAAATGGATTGGTAATTTTGTTTTGCTTCACGGCGTAAAAGTGCTAAGGCTCTGCGTTTTCCAAAGCGTAGAGTTTGAAGCAGGCATATGAGTAAACAACCAAAACACTTTTTATCATTAGCAGATATTAGCGCGGGTGATCTGCGCGCGATATTGGACGAAGCCCATGCCCGCAAAAAAGCGCGCGCCGGACTGCCAAAAGGCGCTGCTGATAAGGACGCGCCGCTTGCAGGTCATGTGCTAGCCATGCTGTTTGAGAAAAGCTCGACCCGCACAAGGTTTTCGTTTGAAATTGCTATGCGGCAATTGGGCGGTGGCTCTATCACCACCAGTGCAGATGACATGCAGCTTGGGCGCGGGGAAAGCGTTGAAGATACGGCGAAAGTTTTATCGCGCTTTGTGGACGCGGTGATGCTGCGCTCTAATAGCCACCAAGATTTAGTGACGCTGGCGCAAAATTCCGCGGTGCCGATTATCAATGGCCTGACAGATTATAACCACCCATGCCAAATCATGGCCGACCTGCAAACCCTAGAAGAGCGCGGACGTACGCTTAAGGGGCTGACTTTGGCGTGGGTTGGCGACGGTAATAATGTCGCCATGAGCTATGTGAACGCCGCCAGTGGTTTTGGCTATAAATTGCGCCTATCGTGCCCGCAAGACTACCAAGTGCGCGGCCAAGATATTGAGCGGGCCAGAGCAAATGGTGCGGACGTTGAGCTAATTGAAAATCCGCAAGAGGCGTGCGCGCGGGCCGATGTTGTCATCGCTGATACATGGGTCTCCATGGGCGATAAAGATGCAGACCAGCGCATGAGAGATTTGGCGGATTATCAGGTCAATGAAGATTTGATGAAATGCGCTAATACTGACGCGCTATTTTTACACTGTTTGCCTGCGCATAGGGGCGAAGAAGTGAGCGCTGCCGTTATTGACGGGCCGCAATCATGCGTCTTTGATGAAGCAGAAAACCGCCTGCACGCACAAAAAGCCGTTCTTACTTATTGTCTGCAAAACTCATGAGTACGGACGATAAAAATGCGGTGATGAGCGATGACCAATTGGCCGCGCTGCACATTGGCGAAGGCGGCGTTAGCGGGCGTATTATTCGGCTAGGCGCGGCGCTTGATAAGGCTATTGGCGGCGCGCGTTACCCCTATGCCGTTACTGCTTTGCTTGGCGAAGCGGTTTTAATCGCGGCGCTGGTAGCGCGCTCTTTAAAATTTAACGGCAAGCTTATGGTGCAGGCTCACGGCACTAATGAAGGGGCCGTGTCTATGGTGGTGGCGGAGTCAACCACGGACGGGCATGTGCGGGCTTATGCGCGCTATGACGCGCCGTCACTTGAGCGCATACTTGCTGATAATCCACGGCCTGGCGCGCACATGTTGATGGGCGGCGGCACATTTGCCATGACCATAGATCAAGGCGCAGATATGGACCGCTATCAAGGTCTTTCTGCTATCGAAGGCGAAAGCCTTGCCGATTGCGCCGAGCATTATTTTGCCCAAAGCGAGCAAATACCCACGCGGATAAAACTGGCGATAGGCCAAGTGCAAGTGCCGGGGCAGGCGCCCGTATGGCGCGGCGGCGGCGTCATGGTACAGCGCATTGCGGGAGACGACGCGCGCGGCGATACTGGGGACGCATGGGATATGAGCAAGGCCGTGATGGGGACATTGACGGATGAAGAATTGCTTGACCCTGACCTACCAACTGACACGCTTCTCTACCGTTTGTTCCACGAACAAGGCGTGCGCCGCCTAGAGCCGCAAGACGTTTTGGCCAAGTGCGCGTGTTCACGTGACCGCCTACACGGCGCGATTAAACAGTTCGATAAACAGGCCCAAGAGGACATGATGAAAGACGAAAAAATTACAGCCAACTGTGAATTTTGCGGTACGGACTATGTGTTTACTAAGGAAGATTTGTAAGCCTTAAGCGCGCCAAAATGAGGGCGTTAACAACACTAGCGCTGTAATAATTTCAAGCCGCCCGATGAGCATCCCTGCCATCAACACCCATTTTGCGCTGCCAGGTAGGTCTTGGTATGTGCCTGCTGGCCCGATAATATCACCAAGGCCAGGGCCAACATTGGCGAGGGCGCTGGCTGCGCCTGACCATGCTGTTATGGGGTCAAGTCCGATGATAGACAGCAAAATCGCGCCAATGGCGAAGCAGGTGAAAAACAAAAAGAAAAACCCCATGACCGAGTAAACAACGGAGTCGGGCAGGGGCTTGCCACCATACCGCATCGGTGCAACGGCATTGGGCCTCGGCATTTTAAAGATATAGGCCCGCAGAGCTTCGAACGCGACTTGGTAGCGGAAAATTTTAATAGAACAGGCAGTTGAGCCCGCGCAGCCGCCGATAAACATAAAGGCGAAAAAAGCGGCCACCGCAAAGGGGCCCCACGCATTATAGTCGGCCGTTGCATAGCCTGTGCCCGTGACAATAGAGACGACGTTAAAGGCCGAGAGACGCATGGCTTGTGCGCCGTAATAAGTGCTGCTAATCCAAAGATACATGGTTACCGTGGTGATCAGCAAAGCAATCACTAACAAGAAAGCGCGCATTTGCGGGTCTGAAAAAGCGGGCTTGAGACTGCCGCGCACGGCCAGCAAATAAACCCCGAACGGCAGCGCGCCCGCTAGCATAAAGGCAATGCATACAAGGTCGGCGCCATTGTCCATAAAGCCGCCCATAGAAGCATCTGACGTAGAAAAACCACCTGTGGCCAGCGTTGTCATCGCGTGGGAAATCGCGTCAAAACTATTCATGCCAACGGCCATATAACCGATTGAACACATCACGGTTAGGCTAAGATAAATCAGCGAAATGGCGAGCGCGAGCGAGGCGGCTTTAGGCAGGATTTTGTCCGACATATCGGAACTTTCCATGCGGAAAATTTGCATACCACCGATCTTTAGCGCTGGCAAAATCGCCATAGCCGTCACGATGATACCAATGCCGCCAATCCACTGTAAAACAGCCCGCCAGAGCAGCACACCCTTCGGTGCGTCGTCTAGCCCTGTCAGAACTGTCGCGCCTGTGGTAGTAATACCCGAAACGGCTTCGAACAGACTGTCCGTAAGGCCAAGGTTAATGCCCGATAATAACAGCGGTAATGCGGCGAAGCCTGATAGGGAAACCCAAGAAACGGTTGTGAGCAAAAACGCCCCGCGCGCGCGTAAATGGGCTTTGGGCGTATAATTGGTCAGCGCCATAATAGCGCCAAATAATGTTGTGATAAAACCCGCAGATGCAAAGGCCTGCCAACTTTCGTCGCCATAGGCCCAATCAACGATCATAGGGACAAACATAATGCTGCCAAGGGCCGCAATCATCAGGCCAACGACAAATAATACGGGACGTAAATCAGGCATAGATTATGCCATGGCCTAAATTAGAACAGAACACAAGTGCCGTGAAAAAATACGCTTAATTAATAGAGCGCGGATCAAAGGGACTGTCGAGAGAAAAGGCAGGGATGTCGATGTCAAAATGCTCGCCACCATTTGCTTTAATCTGATAAGTTCCAAGCATGACGCCAGACGGGGCAGATAGAGGCGCACCAGATGTATAGCGGAACGTTTCGCCTGGCTTTAGCACAGGCTTTTCGCCAACAACGCCCTCGCCGCGGACTTCTTGCATTTGCCCGTCACGGTCTGTGATTTGCCAAAATCGCCCGACGACTTGCATATCTTCAGCGCGCAAGTTTTCGATCTCGACTGTATATGCCCAGATATAGCGGTGATCAGCAGGAGACGACTGTTCGCCCAAAAATTCAGGCTCAACTCTGACAACTACATCATGTGTTTTTCGTTCGTACATAAAGCCTCTCCCACACGCGGTAATGCCGCGCAATTCAGTTCTACTCATAGCGGGCTTAGCTATATGCGCAAGATAATAAACCAGTAGAGCGAACATATTAACAGGTTTTCATTCGAGGGTGGGTCTGGTAAAATGCGCTATGATAAAGGAATCACCTAAAAGTACAAATGGCATACTGCCCGCGCAAGATATTGAGGCTCTGGTAGAGGGCGGGCATATCCACGCGCGCGTTAGCGAAGAGCCTACGCTTGGCCGCTCATTCGAGCCGTCTTTAGAACCAGGGCAGATACAGCCCGCCTCGCTTGATTTGCGCCTAGGTGAAACAGCCTACCGCCTGCGCGCCAGTTTTCTGCCCGGGCAGGACCGTACGATTAAAGAATGCCTTGATGACGGGCTGGTCATGCATAAGATTGATCTGCGCGGCGGGGCGGTTCTTGAGACAGGGTGCGTATATCTGGTGCCGCTAATGGAAAAATTGCAGTTACCCGCAGATTTGTCGGCGCGGGCTAATCCGAAATCCTCTACGGGGCGACTAGATGTGTTTACGCGCGTCATTGCGGACAATGCGGCGCAGTTTGAAGAAATTCCTGCGGGCTATGATGGGCCGCTTTATGTGGAGATCGCGCCGCGCACATTTTCTGTTCTAGCACGCCCCGGTGATAAATTGGTGCAAATTCGGTTTCGCCGTGGCCCTGCCAATGTTGTGCGCGAGCAAACCGTTAGTATCGATTTAAACGGCACAGGCGCGGACGGTATTGTCGGCTGGCGGGCGCGGCGGCATAGCGGCCTTGTAGACCTTGCAAAAATTGGCGGGCATTACGCGCGTGATTATTGGGAACCATTATCAGCGCCGGGCGGGCGGCTTATTCTCGACCCTGATGAATTTTATATTCTGGCGTCAAATGAAGCCATACAAATCCCCGTTGACGAGGCTGCAGAAATGGCACCTATCGCGCCAGAAATTGGCGAGTTCCGCGCGCATTATGCAGGTTTTTTTGACCCTGGTTTTGGCCTGTCAGAAGCGGGCGGAGCTGGCGCGCGCGCAGTGTTAGAAGTGCGCGGCCGCGATGTGCCCTTTATGCTGCGCCACGGCCAACCCGTCGCTAAATTAGATTTTGAACCCCTAAGCGCACGTCCGCAAAACCTATACGGAGAAAACGGTTCCCACTACCAAGCCCAAGGCTTGCGATTATCGAAACATTTTAAACTGTAGGGTATTGTTCGGCCTACCACTAAAACTTGCAGTGGCGATATTTTCTGCTAGTTTGGTTTAAAGCTTGGCTCATTAGGGGAGATGTGGTGCGCGTATTCATTAGTGTTTTTTTGGGATTGATATTCGTGTTGCAGGCGGGGCTCGTTACAGCAAAACCTGTACCAGCGGAGAATTACGCACGTTTGCCTGCAATCGCTGACGCGGCCCTCTCGCCAGATGGGAACTCTCTCGCTACGATTTCTGAGCAGGATGGGCGCTATATAATCGCGACGTTCAGTGTAAGTCCAAAAGGGTTGTCAAACGTCCGTGCTTTTGATGCAGGGAAAAACGCTCGTTATAACTGGGTGAAATGGGCGAATAATAATCGCTTGCTCATTAGTGTCACGCGAACCGAGAAAATTGAAGGCAAGGTTTATGATAGTCGTTGGCTATATAGCGGCGATAAAAACCTTACAAAAACAGAGCCCCTCATAGATGTGAAAACCCTTGGAAGCTCCGTGTTCTTGGATTATGGCGACGTCGTTAGTTTTTTGGATGACGACCCAAACCATATTTTGATGATGTTTGGAGAAGATCAATACGAAATACAAAATGTTTATAAGGTCAATGTGTCAACAGGAGCATATGAACAAGTGGTTCGCGGCAGTAGTAAATATGACCACTGGGAGACAGACCGTCAGGGAAATTTAAGACTCGCCTATGGGTATGACTGGAATACAAAAAATCCTGAAAAGACAAAATTATTCGCCAATATTAAAGACGCACAAACGGGTAAATGGGCCAAGCAAGATGCGTATCCAGGGTTAAACGGTAATTTGAGTATTTTTGGTTTTGCGGCGGACCCAAATATTTTATATGTTGGGCGTTATGCAGGCCGTGACACATTTGGGCTTTATACTTATAATTTGAAGGCCAAATCCATGGGGCCTGTGGTTCACCATAATGATGAATATGACATAGGTGGGATTATGGTGAGTGTGGATAGAAAGCGAGTAACGGGTTATTATTATACGGATAGTATTACTCATTTTGTGACTTTTGATGCAGAAGAAAAACGCCGCAATGCTCTACTGGATAAAAAATTTCCAGATTATGATGTCGTCACATATGATGAAACTCCCGACGGGGTGTGGGCGGTGCTTAAAGTGTCCGCCGCAGATTATGCTCCAGAGATGATTTTGTATAATTACGCCACAAATAAATCATGGATGTTATCTAAGCTTTATCCAGAGTTGGCCGATACGGATATTGGGCCCGTGAAATTTGTTAAATACGCGGCACGAGACGGCGTTAAAATCCCCGCTTATGTAACATTGCCCCCCGCTTTTTTCGATGGAGCAAAACTGGAAAACCTTCCCTTTGTTATTATGCCGCATGGGGGGCCAGAGAGTCGTAATTATGACAGCTTTAATTACCGCACTCAATTTTTGGCATCGCGGGGTTATGGTGTCTTACAAATGGATTTTCGAGGATCGTCAGGGTATGGCAAGGCTTTCACAGATGCGGGACGCAAAAATTGGCAAGTTATGCAGCAAGACGTTGAAGATGGTGCGCACTGGCTCATTAAAAAAGGATATGCCGATCCTAAGCGTATATGCATTGTTGGTAGTTCATACGGCGGTTATGCTGCTTTGATGGGCGCGATCAATACACCTGATCTTTATACATGTGCCGTAAGTTTTGCGGGCGTTACCAATTTGCCGCGCCTTGTTGATGACGCAATTGCTAGCGGCGGGCGCAAGGGCGCGAAATATTCAATCACCTCAGGGTTTTCAGATCGCGGAGAAATGAAAGAGCAGTCACCTTCGCTGCGTGCTCTGGAAATAAGAATTCCAATTTTGCTGGCACATGGTGATCGTGACACTGTTGTTGACTTTGCCCATCAATACAAAATTATGAAAACCGCGCTTAAGAAAACAAAAGCATCTGTAACTTATTTACCCCTAAAAATGGGTGACCATTATCTCAGCAATGGGGATAACCGCCTGAAATATTACAAGGCGCTCGACAAGTTTTTACTCGAAAATCTCGGCGAAAGTGAAGCTGCGCCCTAGCTAAGCAGAGCAGCTCGCGCCGCCTAGGACGCAAAATTTGGCGCAGTGGGGGTGGTTGAGTTTGACGGGGTTTAGCGCGCCTTTCAATGTGGGGCCAAGATCGAACTGTTCGTCATCCCACAGCAAAGTGCAAGCAAGAACGGTGGCGCGCTTTGCGCCTTTTTTACGCACCACCATGCGCGCGTCTGAACACATAATATCATTAGGTGACACGCCCAATATACCCCAGCACGCAGTGGTGATTTCGGGCACGTCTACCATCTCATCCATTTCGGGAAATAAGACCAGCTCCTTGGGGCTATCGGGGTTAATCGCCCAGCCATGCCTCTTAATGAGCGCCGCATAATTGCTGCGCGATAGGTTCTCATCTTCGCCCCATATGGTGCGGCCCGCGAGCGCGATGTTAAATCCATTGCGGCTTAGCCAGTCTATTCCTGTCACCGCAGCAGCGTAGCTGCCAGCGCCGCGTTCTTTGTCATGAAAATCCTGTGCGTAGTGATCAAGGCTAATGCGCAATGTCATGGCGTCGCCAAAACGGTTTTGTAAATCTAGCAGGCCCTGCTGCACGCGCGGGCGCATCATCGGACGCATGGCGTTGGTCAGGACAAGCAGGCTATGGCCGCGCTCAAGCGCCATTTCAGAAAGGCGCAAGATATGCGGGTTCATATAGGGCTCGCCGCCCGTAAAGGCGATTTCAACATGCCCATAGCCAAGAGCGTCAATTTCGCCCAGATAAGGCGTCATGTCTTCGGGGGTAAGGTAGACGAAATGATCCGCAGTGGGCGAGCTGTCAATATAGCAGTTAATACACTCGATATTACAAAGCGAACCCGTAAAGAACCACAAGGTTTTTAGTTTCTTGAAATACACAGAGGCGCGTTTTTCGCCTTTGGCTGTCGTGTCAGGGTCTTTGAACTTTTTTGGGTCAAGCGCAAGTTGGCTTGGCTCAGTTTTTGGATCAGATAAAATATTCATGTGCCCTCTCTAGCGGATAATCAAACACAGGTCACACAATTTTCCGTGATTTGTCATGTAAAATAAAGTTGATATTATGGAAAGGGTACTTGACATAGTGAAAATTTACGCTATGTAAAGGTAACTTGACACACAGGAGAACGAAATGACACAAAAACAAGCCCATCGCCGTTATATGAAATTATTCGTGCCCGCTATGGCCATGTATGTCTTAAGCATGATCGGATTCAAACTAGCCAAAAAAACTGGCTCAATGCCAGAACCGCTTATGTATGGCCTTGCTGTTATTCCAGGGATATTTGTTCTAATTTGGATATGGGGCCATATGCGCTATATTACTGAGCTTGATGAATATTTACGCGGCTTGCAAGTGCGCGCCATTTTATTTGGTATGGCCGCCGTGATGGCTGGTGCCACTGTATGGGGGCTGCTTGAAGAGCTGGCTGGTGCCCCTGTCATTCCATTGTTTTACATCGTGCCCGGGTTTTACTTTGTCTACGGCATCGCCTATTTGATCATTGGTAAGCGGGCGGGTGTTAAAGGCGGGTATCTATGAAAAACCGCCTCAAAGTGCTTAGGGCGGAACGGGACTGGTCACAGGCGGCGCTTGGCGAGCGGCTCGATGTATCGCGCCAAACCATCAACGCCATAGAGACAGGCAGGTACGACCCGTCCTTGCCGCTTGCTTTTAAAATCGCGCGGCTATTTGAATGCGCAATTGAAGATATTTTTGAACAAGAAAAAGGAGACTAAAATGAGAAAGAATAAATCTAGTATGATGATCATCGGCGCGGCGTTACTCGCAGCCGCTTGGTTGATAAAGGGCGCAGATATTATGCAGAGCCTGGGCCTATCTGCGAAAGCGGAAATATTTTTACTTTACTTACCAGCAATGCTGATATTTGTGGTGCCGGGCATGGTGAATAAAAACTTCATTGCTTGCGAGCGCCGGGCGTGGCGAAGGCTTTTAGGTAGATAATGAATATGCGGGCGGGGTAGGGCATTATGCCTACGCGCCGCCGCTGTTTATTTTACAGCAATAAAGATACGAGTGCGGCCGCGCTGTACGGACAAAGCGACAGCTTTTTTCTTACCCTTAATCGCGTCTCTAAAATCATCCAAACTTTCGACTTGCGTATTATTGATGGCGCGAATTATGTCGCCTTCGCGCAGACCTGCGCTCCACGCATCGGAGCCAGTTTTAATGGACGTGACAAGTACGCCCGCATTACCACCTTGCGGGTCAAGGTCATTTGGAATGTCACTAAAGCTCGCGCCACTAAAGGCGTCAAAATTTGTTGGCTCGGGTAGGTTTACTGCTTCTTCAATAACAATTTCTTCTTCTTCTGCCTCTGGTGTGTCTTCCACGCTAATTTTGACAGTGCGTTCTTTACCATCGCGTAAATATGTTAGCTTAGCTTTGTGGCCGCGTTCGACAAACCCGACAGCCGTGCGAATGTCATTGCTGTCTAATATAGGCTCTCCGTTAAAAGCGACGATAATATCGCCCGGCTCTAGCTTTGCCTTTGCAGCGGGTGAGCCCTCTACAACGGACGCGACCAATGCACCTTTTCGGGATTGCAAATTCATAGCTTCCATAAGCTCGGGCGTGATGTTTTGAATGGTAACACCGATCTTACCGCGGTGTACTTCACCATACGCGATAAGTTGGTCCATAATACGCGTGACCGTGTTAATCGGCACTGCAAACCCGATGCCATTAGAGCCGCCGCTGCGCGTGAGTATTGCAGCATTAACGCCAATGAGTTCGCCTTTTGAATTAAGAAGGGCGCCGCCTGAATTACCCTGATTTATCGCTGCGTCAGTTTGGATATAGTTTTGATAGACGTCGCCATCCGATGTGTTGCGGTCAAGACCAGATATGATACCCGTGGTTACTGTTTGCCCGATGCCAAAAGGATTGCCAATAGCGATAACATAGTCGCCGACTTTGATGTCATCAGAATCTGCTAAAGTTACATCGGTTAAGTTTGGCAGATCAATTTTTAGCAGCGCAATATCGGTGGGCTCGTCAGAGCCGACCAAGATGCCTTCGGCTTCGCGGCCATCTTCTAGGGTCACGGTAATTGTATCAGCGCCCTCCACCACATGATGGTTGGTCAAGACATAGCCAGTGCCTGCATTGATGATAACGCCCGAGCCTGCCCCTTGGCTAAAGCGTTCGGGAATGATGTCTCGACCAGGCATGCCTTCTCCGAAAAACCGCTCCATCAATTCATCACCAACAATCGGGTTTTCCGGAACGCTAATGGTCTTGGTCACGGTGATGGTGACAACGGCGGGCGTAGTTTTTTCAAGCAGTGGTGCCATCGTCAGCACGCCGCGCTGTGGGTCAATTTGGAGGGCTTGGCCGTTCATTTGCGCTTTGCCGCTAAAGACGGGCCAGCTGGTTTGCGCATTTGCAACCGGGCTAAAGATTAAGGCGCTGGCAAAAACGCTGGCGAGTAAAATTGATTTTTTCATCATTGGTTCCGAGGCTCCGAATAATTTATGAGCCCCAAATATACCCTGCCGCGCGCTCGAACGAAAGAGGGCACGGCAGTTTGTTACCAAGATTTAAGGGCGGTTACTGTTCGGACAAAGCCAATACTTTTTTGTTGAGATCATCGTTAATGAGCGCGATATGATCGTCGGTTAAATTGGGGAGTCCGCGGCCTAGATGTTTACGCATATCCGTTTGTAAAAACGCGATTTGAGCTTCGGTCGTCGCGAAGTTTTCAGATGGCATACAAATGGCTTGCTGGGTGAACATGCTAGTGTCCTCATCGTGTTCCCAAACATTGATCGCTACTTTGGTTTCTACGCCGCAATCTGATAAATTCACAGAGCCTGGGGCCGCATTTTGATCCAGCATAAGAGTGCCCGCAGGCCTCTTGTGACTTGATGTTGGGAGATTTTCTGGCGGGAAATCCCCTGTGTAATTACGTACTGACGTGCTGAAGCTAACAGCGTTTTCATTTGTTGGTTTACCCAGTGCAAATTTACCGTCAATCTGGCCATCGATGGCGATTAGCCTATCGTTAATTACCCATAATGCGTTTTTCGCAGGGTCGCTGTCTGCTTGTTTGCTGTTTAAAATATGGGCGGCAAGTCTTTCAAGATGAGTTTTTCTTATTAGTGTCGGGATATGAGGGTTTCCATCAGACGAGCCACCATAGTCAGCATAATTCACACAGCTAAAGGTTACTTGTAAGACATCAGTTGGCACTTCGGCTTGCATACGCAGCCGGTAGGCGACCCATTGCGTATCCACATCCGTTATGCGGCATTGCTTGCGGGCGTCTGCGAATGCAGCGTCTTGTTCGTCAGCACTTAAACCGCCTTGGCCAGAAACATGAGTAAAATTTTTATTGCCAGGCGCATATTCAATAATCTGAAAATCAAATACGAGTTTGCCGTTTTGTGCGTTCGTTTTGGGCTTTGCATAACCATAATTAGCACTAATGGCGAGCCCGCTTAATATGAGGGCGCTAGCGGTTGCTTTGCCCAATAATTTGCGCGTACGGGTTTTTGGGGGTTGTTCGAGGTACATAAGTCTCTCCTTAAAATTAGGCCCAAAACTAAGGGCTAGAGGTGTGTAAATTGGCGTGTTGGTTTTGGTAAGCTTTGCCGCTTTCACCAGAGCATTGGCATAGGTATAAGTATTGTGACCATTGCGTTTTTGCAACGCCATGACGGATGCATCGCAGGCGGCTTCTTGATCAGTACGAAAATATTTGTGAGCGATATAAAACAACGGGTTGAACCATTGGCTAGCGCTCAATAGTAAACCTGCACATGAGCTCCATAAATCTTTGCGCTTTATGTGCAGTAGCTCGTGGGTCAAAGCGAGGTCTTGCTCGGCGTGATTATAAGCAGTTTCAAAATCGCTAGGCACAACAATGTGCGGGCGCAATAAGCCCATAACCAGCGGCCCACTTGCTTCTGCGGTAGATAGTTTCGGGGCGCGATTTAATTTGTGTGAGGCGCATAATTTTTCAAACCGCGCGCGCAAACTGTGCGTAGGGGCATGTGAAGTTTTGCGGATATAGTTTTGAAAGCGAACTTGCCTAAATATTTGCGCCGCTAGGTAAATAGCTATGCCCGCTAGCCATATGTAAATGGCCATTTGCGTCCAATTCACCGAAGCGGGCTGGGCAATATTTAGGGCTTGCGGCGCGGCATTCATGGGCACGATAGGCGCTGGTAAGAACGCCGTGAAGGTTTCTGGTGCCTGCACGGGCGCAGCTGGCAGGATGTATAGTTTTGGTAGTGCCAATCTTAGTAATGGCAAGGCCCATAGGGCGTATGCAAAACTAGGGCCAAACAAACGCGCCACGGGGCGGCGCAAAATCAGCACGGCGATGATAAGTATGCTTAGGGTTAAACTGGTTTCCACTAGCCATGAATATAGTGTGCTCATTGGTTTTCCCCTTTAGCCTTTAGGCGCTCTAAAATATTTTGAATTTCTTGAATATCTTTATCAGACAATCCGCGCGCTTCCGCGAGCTGCGCAACCAACGGCGCCGTGCGTCCGCCAAACAATTTATCGATCAGTGTACCAGCGCTGCCCTCGGCGTAATCTTGTTTGGTCACAAGCGGGGCGTATAAATAGCGCCGTCCATCCTTACTTGTGGTCACGGCGTTTTTATCGGCAAGCCGCGCCAGTAAAGTGTTGACGGTGCGCGGGCTCCACTCTTTCGTATCCGCTAGAACTTGCGCAATGGCGCTCGCGGGGAGCGGCTGTGCGCTGTCCCATAGAACAGTCATTACATCTAGTTCACTGGCTGTAATATTTGGCTTGGGCATATAAACTTTCGAATCGACTACATTTGTAGTACAACATAATACTACAAGTGTAGTCAATGGAAAATTTACCTTGCCCAACAAGGCCGCACTTAGTAGCAGTGAGCAGAGGGAATAAAATGGCAAAAAATAAACAAAAAAGAGTCTGCCTCATCACGGGCGCGTCGGCGGGCATAGGCGAGGCGCTGGCCCATGAATTTGCCAAAGCGGGGTGGGACCTTGCGCTGACGGCGCGGCGCGAAGACCCGATGGTGAAGCTAGCGCAGCAGTTAAAGAAAGCCTACGGCACGACGTCGCATATCATTCCTGCTGACTTATCAAAGCCAGGCGCGTGCGTAGATATTTTGGCGCGGCTGGATAAGAAAGGCGTGCAAATTGACGGGCTTGTTAACAATGCGGGCTTTGGCCTAACGGGACATTTCACAGACAATGACTGGCAAGCTCATAAGGATTTTTTGACGTTAATGCTTGAGGCTCCAACCGAAATGAGCCGCTTGGTTTTAGACGGAATGAAGGCGCGGCGTTTTGGACGTATTATCAATGTGGCGTCATTGGCAGGGCATGTCCCAGGCTCACGCGGGCACACATTATACGCGGCTACAAAAAGTTTTTTGATTAAGTTCTCCCAGTCTTTGAATTTGGAAATGGCTGAGCATGGCGTCAAAGTTTCTGCGCTTTGTCCTGGGTTTACCATGAGCGAATTTCACGATGTTAACGAGACGCGCGGAGCCGTTGATAAACTCCCTAGCTGGATGTGGATGAGCGCGCAGGAGGTCGCCGAGAGCGGCTTTATCGCGCTGGAGCGTAACAAGGCGGTTTATATCCCAGGCGGGCCAAATAAAATGATCGCTCTGCTGGCGCGGCTAATCCCAGAAAGCTGGGCGCTTAAACTGATGAACAAAAACTCTGACCGCATACGAAAAGGTACAAAATGAGCGCAGATCCTCGTCTATATGTAGCCCTTGATTTGCCCAGCGTAGATGAGGCCCGCGCCATGGTGGAAACGCTGGGCGATAGCGTCCAATCCTACAAAATAGGCTTGCAGCTTTTACCATTGGGCGGCGTGGCATTTGGGGAGGCGTTAAAAACCCAAGGCAAAAACGTGTTTTTCGATTTTAAACTACATGATATTGGCGCGACCGTTGAAAAAGCTACGCGCTCTATTGCCAGCACGGGCGCAGATATTTTAACCGTGCATGCCACCCCTGATGTTATGGCTGCCGCCGTAAAAGGGCGCGGTGAGAGCGCGCTTAAAATTATGGGCGTGACGGTACTAACGTCACTCGATGACGATGCTCTGGTCGAGATGGGTTATTTTATGTCGGCCGAAGATTTGGTTTTGCATAGGGTAGGGCAGGCCATAAAGGCGGGCGTAGACGGCGTGATTTCATCGCCGCTCGAAGCCGCCAAAATCCGCGCAATGGTGCCAGATGGTTTTCTTGTCATCACGCCGGGCGTTCGTATGGCAGGCGGGGATAAAGGCGATCAAAAACGTGTAGCGACGCCGCATAAAGCGCTTGCTAGTGGCGCGTCTCACATTGTGGTTGGACGCCCGATTACGGGCGCTAGTGACCCGCGCGTGGCCGCTATTGCAATCACAAAAAATATGAACGCTAAATCAATATAGAGCCAATAAAAAACCCCGCTCATATGAGCGGGGTTTTTGTAATCTTTATGGAGGTATGCTTAGCGGCACCCACGGCCCGGCCAGTTATTTCCATAACGTGAGTAATTCACATTACAGCTTGAATAACCATAGTTTTGATAAACAGGAACGGCGACAGGAACAGGATAGCGCACATAGATAACTGGACGCACAACGCGCACGGCATGATATGTCGGCACTGTTACGCGCACAGGCGCAGGCTGAACATATACTGGTTTTGGTTTAACGACTGAATAGCAGCCTAAAACTTTACCGCCTTCAGGATTGTAAACATTGGTCGGGCAGTTCGTTTGGCTAAGATACTCATTCGCGCCCATGCCATTTACGCGGTACTCAGAGATATTTGATACGCTGGTTGAGAACGGCACGACTTGCGGCCTAGCAGACGAATAATTTGTCGCCGATGAATAACTTGATGACGAATAGCTAGATCCGCTAGAGTGTGACATGCACAGACCGCTACCATCACGGCTTGACCCAGATGGGCAAGGGCTTTGGTTTGAATAACTAACGCCAGACGAATAGCTGTTATATCCAGAAGAATAACTACCGTGTGACGAGTAGCTCCCATGTGAAGAATGGCTGCTATGAGCAGAACCAGATGTACAAACGGCACCGCGGACACCACCGCCACCGTTACAGCTTGCCGCAGCGTTTGTGCTAATGGCTAAAAGACTGCTCGCAAAAACAGTCGTGACTAAAGATGAAATACGCATAGCGTTCTCCTGAAAAATAATAATTGTCACCGCATGGCGATATTAAGCCGCGCAAGCAATAGGATTCCCTTTGAAGGGGAATCGGATGGGTTGTAATGCCCCGCCGTAAAACTTACGGCGAGGCAGTAAACTTAGTAAGACCAGCGGCTACCATAGCGGCTATTGCCGCCAGCCATTACTGGCGCACGCATTGCCGCGCGCGGCGCAGGGGCACACACTGGGGCCATGCGTACAGGCACAGCAGTTGGTACAGGGTGCGGAACACCGATCACTGGGCGCACAACATTTACTGTTACGGGCGCAGGGCGCGGCGCTTGGCGGCGACATAAAATTTGTGTGGCAGGAAGGCCATCAACGATTGTTGGACCAGATGTTTTTTCCCAATACGCACCACCGCCTGGAGGCTGATATGTGTATGAACCTGCTTTGACATGGCCCAATACATTACCGCGAGGCGCAGCTGGCATTGGTGCAGACATCATAGGCATTGGCGTTGGCATTGGCGCCGTAGTGATAGAGCTAACGCGCTGCTGCGGTACGCCGTCGATATGTGTAATGGGTGAACGGTCAACGATAGATGTTGGTACGTGCGCGATGCCTGGCACAAATGCTGTGCTGCCATATTGGCGCGGTGCAAAATTAGCTGGGTTATAGCCAGACGCTACAGTAACGCGAGCGGGCGCAGGTAACGGCGCTGCGATAACAGGCGCCGCGTTCATTGTGATGCGAACTGGCTGGCCGCCACCTGAACGGCAATATGCAGTAGAAGCTGGATTACAGCCGCTGCTAAATGCAACAGGGGCATCGCTAAGATTTACAGCAGGTGTGCGGCTGTGTACGCGCATAATATTGACATTTGGCGTATTTTTATACTGAACATAGTTTAGATGTCCAAATGGTGCTGACGCATATGCATTAACAGGGGCTACTGGATCGTAAGCGCCAGCTTGCACGTTAACGCGCGGCATGCAGTTTGTGCGCGGCATTACGCCAACACGAGCCTGCATTACAGGGCGCGCACATGGAACGCCTTCATAAGGCATTACATTTGGACGGCAAACCGTGCCGCTACATGCAGCAAATGCAGCCGTACTCATGCCAGCCATTAAAATACCGCCAATCGCGGTTGATACAAAACGATAGATACGCATGTGCGCTCTCCCAAAAAAGTTGGTTTGTGCACCTTGCTCAAACCCCACCAAAAAATTTCTGACGCCCCTTTGTTAAGGTTAGGCGCCGCTATGACTTAAGGCTGGTGCAATATTACTTGTCATATTTAGAGCGAAGGCTCTAAAAATCATAAGCAATGCCGCCGCGTTCCCAATCGCCAAAGCGTGTGGGTTCAGCCCCCTTGGGTCCTGCGGTTTCTTTGGGTGATGGCGTGGTTTTGTGCGTAGCTTTGCGCTGAGCGGCTTCCTCAAGAGCCCGGCGGGCTTCGGGGGAGAGCGTTTTCCCAGGCGCTGCATTAGGAG
>Ga0209633_10000571_pt1 | contig 41968 bp, 47 predicted proteins | sample Cruoilmetagenom1_FD_187290 | JGI IMG/M metagenome (GOLD analysis project Ga0209633, IMG submission 187290) | Oil polluted marine microbial communities from Coal Oil Point, Santa Barbara, California, USA - Sample 1 (SPAdes) (version 2) | ecosystem: Environmental > Aquatic > Marine > Oil seeps ...
CTTCCGATCTGTGCGTGCCATCTTTTTGCCCGTTTGTCCCACCTCACACCTGTTACGCCGGAAATACTGTTTTTATTGATTTTACAGTTCTGCATATTACAAGACCGAGTAACCTCTCTGAGATTTTTAATCTCATTATCGTTTCTGATCTGATTTTTATGATCAATCTGATGCTCAGGTAAATATCCATGAGTATATAGCCAAGCCAATCTGTGTCCAAGATATTTTTTCTCGTCGATTTTGATTTGAATATATCCTTTCGGATGTAGTGTTCCTGCTATTTTCCCACTATGATAATCTCGCCTCCCATCACTCCTTATTCGCTCTTTCCATGTAAATATCCCCGTCACTGGATCGTATTCCAGAACCTCCCTCAATCTTTCATACGTCAACTTTTTCATTTTATTTTCAAGCTCCTTTTTTCAATTTCGCTTTCGCTTTCTCAATAAGCGCCAGTGTCTCGCTCTTTTTTCTGACAGGAATCGCAAAGGTTTTAAAGAGTTTAGTTAAGGTGTTGTCACTGATACCAAGATCAATAGCTGTAGCCGCTCTCGTTATGTTGACCTCATACAGGTACAAGATAAGCTCCCTGAAATTCTCGGGGATTTTTAAATTAGAATCAGAATCAGAATCAGGAGGATTTATAGAAAGCTCAAATAATTTCTCAGCAATTTTTTTCGCATATTTCATTTCATAAAGTTTTTGGTGCCTAATCCTGGCACGTTCCCACTCTTTCGAGGGAGTAGACGAGTCAATTCCCAGTTTTGAATAATCTAAACTTTTGATATATTCAATCGCATCAGCATCGCCAATGCAAGCGCTTGCATATGCCGAGCGCGCCTCACACTTCAGGCATGTGAAACTCGACCGGTCAACTTGCCTGCAAATCTCACAGGGAGGTGTTAACTTGTAAAGAATATCTTCGTCCGGTTTTTTTGGTTTAGACTTCATTTTGCGATCTCCCTGTTCCTGTTGCCTCAACAAGGACACATCTTGAAATTCTTATAACTGGGTTAGCGGCATCCCATTCGTATGCCTCAAGCTTCTGGTCATCCGCAATACTTAATGTTACAGCCATGTCATTATCAAGGGAAGTCATATCTATAAACTCCTCGCCCGTTGATTTCGATTTCCGGATTACTGCCCAAGGACTTTCCATACAAGATATCATGATTCGATTTCTCCTTTTTGTTTCTTATTCACAATGCGTGCTTCAGCACCATAGTGTTTTATTATTAATTCATTTAAGGTTTCTTTTTCTTGCCGGTCTACGATATTTTGAATCCTAATTCTCTCTTTGATCTCGTTTTCGGTTTCATCTCTATAATAATAAATGTTGATCGCTGCGTAAGTGTTACCACAGAAGTCCTCGCCGGACAGGCACACGACCGCCGTATCAAGGTAATCGCTGGGAATCTTCTTGAATTTGTTTTCAAACCACTCCAGAAAAAGGTGTGGTTCTTCCGGCGGCCAGTCTTTGCTGTCCTCCCAATTATCCTCGTAAACAGAAACGTACTTCTTCTTATTATTACTTTTACTTTCCATCGTTATCCTCCTCTAATTGAAATTGATCACGATCAAATATTAAACCTGAATCCTCGAACCGAATGGACATAAGGTTCGGATTATCTTTAAAAGTGTCTATCAAATACACACAACCTTTCAGCGTGATTGTAGTTGCAATTGCAATTGCAATTGCAGTATCTGTGTAGAAAGTAACCTTCTTACCTCTATCGGTATCTTGATTTTTATTTTCCATAGTTATCCTCCACACTATAAACCTGCAACTTAGGTGAGTTACTGGTAAGGGTAATTATCAATTTAATCGCTCTTGCGACCTCCTCCATACTTGACCATCCGCAAGCGCCATCCAGAATAATTTCGATGTCACACCCAGGCTTATATTTCTTTAACTTCGTATCTGTGTGTGTATTTATAAAAGTTAACCCATAGAAATCTGGAGTGTAAAGTTTTTTCAATCTGGAAGTGTAATTAAGGGTTAAGAAGTTACCGAGACAAGTACCCGCCAGATCATATCCTCCGCCCATACAGGAAGTGATTTTCTTATTGTTCTGCCACAAGCTACAGATGTCATAATTATACGTATCTCTGGCCTTGGATATCGTCCATCTTAGATTAAAGCTACTATTGATTGTTTTCATTTTGTTTTCCTCCTATTACAGTGACTTTTTGATTTATATATTCCTGCGCTGACGACGCTACTGTGCAATCGAAATACTTTTGCTCGGCTGCGTATCTCGCTTTTGCAGCGTCGAGCCGGTTGTTGAAATAGCCGAGGTGGATATATTTTTTGTTTCTTGTTATATACGCTTGCCATTTCTTTGCTTTTCTACTCCAATAAACCCCCTTGATTCCGGAGGTATTGTTTTTGTTTATTTTACAATTCTGCATGTTACACGCTTGCGAAGCTTCACGTAGATTTTTAATCCCATTAAAATTTTTGATTCGATTTTTATGATCTATCTGATGCTCCGGTATATAACCCTGAGTATAAAGCCAGGCCAACCTGTGCCCGAAATAAAGTTTCCTATCAATCCTTATACTTATATATCCATTCGAATCGAGCGATCCAGCGACTTTTCCACTGCACTTGTTGCGCTTCCCATCTTTATTAAATCTTTCTTTCCACGTGAAGATTCCTGTTAACGGGTCATAGTTTAAAAGCTCACGGAGGCGCTCATACGTTAATCTTTTTTTCATTTTCGTTTTCATCATCTCCACCTACCACTAAATCGTAAATTAAAAAGTATTGCTCTACAAATCCCAACTCTATTTCGTTAACGCCGTCACGGCTTACCAAGACAACGGGCTCATCGTCTATCGCATTCACGCTTGCATAACGATTGTTATAACAAGCAAATAATGACCCGCTGTACTCGCTGCCTGGGCCGTGTGACCCCTCAAAATTTATAGGCGGTTCCGCTCCTTTGAGATCGTCCAATTCCCTATAAAATCCATAATTCGCCTCGTAACACACGAGGGTAATAGTCGGAGTCGGGACTGGTGGTGGCGTCGGCGCTGGCGGCTGTGTTAGTGTAGGGTCAGGTGTGACTTTAGGGACTGGGTTCTCGTTTATCTCGTCCCAGTAATCGTTTGCGTCTGCGTTTGTGTCTATGTTAAACATAATTTCGTTAACTCTATCCAAATCCTCTTTATCTATCGTCATTTCAAAATACGCTCGGTCTCCCATGATTATTTATCTCCTTATTGTGTTTTTGTTTTTGTTTTAGTTTTGTTTTAGTTTTTGTTTTTGTTTTAGTTTTAGTTTTGTTTTAGTTTTGTTTTAGTTTTTTAATTAAAATATAATTGTACCACACATAACTATGCCAGCACTCATTATGCTTAAATTGATTTTGTATAGAATAAATATTCGTTATTCTATGACCTAATAAATCAGCCCGGATGTGAGCTTCCTCCGTTACCTCAATCTTGTTCCTTTTATCAGTTCTAACCCATAAATCGTTCGATAATTTTGATTTCATTCGCTTACGTTTCCTTTTTTAATTGCGATTGCGATTATGGTAACGATTGCGATAACGATGTCTATTTAGGATCTCCTTTGCCTCGTCTTTCGTCATACCGCCCATGATCGATGCTCCGATGTCCGACATCTTTAACGTTTGCTTTGCGATTTTTATTTGATGTGATTGGAAGATATCTGCGTTAATATTCATTATGGTTTTCTCTCCTGTATTTTTAATATTAATATTAATATTAATGTAGATTGAAAAATACGTGGCGATTTCCGGCCATGCTCCAGCAGTGGAGGCAAGTATCGCACTTTCCCGTACAATGGAAGGCGTTCGTCGGGATTCTCGTCTCTGAATTGTCTTTCGGTTGCATCCATGCCATCGGGAACCTTGTGGTTTCCGTTCTAAGCTCTCTATCGAACTCGTCTCCTGGCCATCTTGAGAAGATTATCTTCAGGTTCGGAACTGTAGAAGAGAACGAGGGAGAGGGCTCCTGCGCTTCCGAATCCCACCACATATCTGAAAAATCAAATCCAAACTGCTTTGTGAAACACATAAAAGCCGTGTTATTGTTATTCTTTGCTGTTGCTATTATATTACTTAGATATCGCTGGTCAGGGATATCGCCAGCCACATGCCAGCGAAAGTGCGTTGGCTGCTTGTATTGTAGATAACCATTGATTCTCTTGAAGTAATCTGCTGGGTCTTTTTTATAGTGGTTAAAATTACGATCCCACGCTCTTCTTGTTGAAGGATATTGGACATAGGATTGCCTCGCATAACATTGATTCAGACATGGTGGGGTCGGGTCTTGCTTACAGGACAGACCTGGAGGAAGACTAATGCTTGGAATCGCCCCCATCTTTGAATTACCTTTTGAGATTGAGATCGGGATCATGGTTGTATCTCCTTTTCGGTTTCGATTATATATTTTTCAGCTGATGATATTACTGTACATGTGAAATGTTCTTTTTCTGCTGCAAGTCTCGCTCTTGCGGCATCGAGTTGATTATTGAACCTGCCGAGGTTGACCTGCTTGTTATTTTTTGTTATTTGTGCTTCCCATTTACTTCTTTTTTTGTCCCAACTAACACCTGTAATTCCGGAGGTGTTCCTTGTGCTGATTTTTTGGTTCTGCATATTACATATCCGACTCGCCTCACGCAAGTTCTTGATTTCATTATCATTTTTGATTTGATTTTTGTGATCTATCTCGTTTTCGGGCATGTAACCGTGAACGAAAAAATAAGCGAGACGATGAGCAAGATACAATTTGCCATCGATTCTAATGTAGAGATATCCACTCGGATGAAGCGATCCAGCGACTTTTCCGTTATGGGGGTTGCGCTTTCCATCTTTGTTTATTCGTTCTTTCCAAGTGAACACGCCTGTTAACGGATCGTAATTTAAAAGCTCGTGCAAGCGTTCATAAGTAAGAGTTTTCATGGATATATCTCCTCGATTTCGATTGAACGCTTGCTAAGGTCAAGAGTGTAAAGAAATTCAATGTCCCCGTGCCTTTCTGGAGGGCATGGTTCAAATGACCCGCATTTCCAATCGTTATAGGATTTCGATTTTGATTTAAAATGTTGGTCAGGATATTTTACATCGTATTCTTCCGCTCCGATTAAGACCAACCAGCCGCTGGCCTGCATGGTGTTGTCCCTGATTTGACCGGTTTTTACCAAATCCATGAACTTATTTAATAGGGGAAGTGTTCCTTCCGGATATCCGTCATGGTGCCGGTAAAACCAAAGCTCATCATTGTAGTTATCTTTTATTATTATCTGGCATCTTGTTGACATAATGTTATCTCCTTTTTGTTTTTACACTAACGTTAGTGTTAGTGCATTTATGAAATTACGGTTGCGCTTTCGTTTTCGCTTTCCAGCGATCGTAATGGCGCTATTAAAGCAAGGCGGAAAGTGCTATTGCTGTGGTTGCTGTGGTTGCTGTGGTTTTCTGGTGAAACGAAACAAAACAGCGGGACAGGTTTCGCCTCGATATATTTGAAAAAGAAAAGCGCTGGAAATATGCTTGGCGAGGCCGGCGCTGGAGCGAGTACATTGTTGAGAAAGTTGATGTTTATTATTATAGAGTTAGAAGATGGAGGGGGAGATGCTATTACCTGCTTAAAACAAAAGGACAGGTACTGGCTGAAGGGTTTGTAACTTCTGTATTTCAATGCAAGAGGTTCATAATCAAGTGTATCTGACTGTGTAAGCTTAGAAGGCGTGAGCGAAGATAGTGATGGTATAGAATCCTTTTCTGTTGAAATTAAATCCTCAAGACGAAAGGGAGTTTTGTTCGGATTCGGATTTGAATTCAATTGGATTTCGATTTCGTTTTTGTTGTTCTTTTTTAAGATATAATCCCCTGGTTTGATTAAGTCAGGATCTGAATTTAATACCCTATGCGAAACCGCAGGTGTCACTGTGTCCATAAAGTGACTGGATACTTGGATTATGGTGTCATTAGCTCTTTTCTGTTGCAATAGGAATTTAAGATCACTGAATAAACGGGCTGTCGCTGGTTTTCTTTTTATTATCATTGGTTACTCCTTTTATTGTTATTGTTATTGTTATTGTCTGATTCAGATTAAGGAACCATTTTCTTAGAAAATACCTTGTTGAAGGGTAAACATCCGACATAAAATAAATTCACTTTAACATTAAATGCCTTTAGCTCCTTGTTTTTAGATTTAAGCTGGAGTTGGCGTCTGGTTATTCTTAATTGCTGGTTATTGTAAAATTTTTTTGCTCTTGCTCTTTCCTCCGATTCGATTCTGGCAATGGAGGCAGCTTTAGCTATAGCTTTAAATGCCCTTGATTTTTTGGCCTTGTTCCTGGCCTTGTTCCTGGCCTTGGTTAAGGTTAGAGCCAAGGCTTTGACAGCGGTTGCCGACTTCAGTTTATCAGTAACACTGTAAGTCATATGTTTTTTATTTTTTGACTCATGGGTTAACTTGATGGTTAACCCAATTGCCTTGGCTGTTGCGATTGCTGTTGTTGCGATTTCAGATGGTCTTGGTTCTGGGTTGGGTTCGGGAAGATCGCATAGACGATCCTCATAATTATAAAGTAACCACTGGCTGATGCACCCGGCAGGGTAATGGCAGAAAATTGTGCTGGTACTGGTACCGGTACCGGTACCTGATTTCTCCCATAGAGTGTATTTGTTAGACGAGATGCGCTTAATGTAGATAGTTTTCATTTCGTTTTCCTTTTATACAGATTATCGATGACGTGATATGTTGCCTTTGTTTTATCTTTCGATTCATGGGTTAACGTCATGTTCAGGTCGAAGGCTGCCGCTGTTACTTGCTCCACTAATGGTATGGAATTGGAATTGGAATTAAAATCAAAATCGGATATCCTATACTCACGGAGCAACCATTGTTTTAAACATTCTATGGGAGAGGAAGCGGTAATTGTGCTGCCTGTACCGCCTGTACTGCCTGACTTTACCCATAAAACGTAATTTTTGGGTGATAAACATTTGATATAGAGAATGCGGTTTCTTTTTATTTCAGTTATACTATAAACTTTTAAATCTCCTGACCTATGGATTTCTCTGACATTCAATCCAAAAGCTTTTATTATTCTTTTCACACCCTCCCAATTATAATGGTAATCGTCTATGAGAAGGCGTTTTAATTTAGACGAATAATGGGAAAGCAACCAATGTGATAAGCAAGAACCTTTCTTTTTACGGCAAAAGGTATTTGCTTTGTCGTTTTCCCACCAAGTTAAATAACGTCTCGGGTGGGATAACTTTTCTATACTAAACGTTTTCATTTGCGTTTTCCTTTCAAAAACGATACTGATTTCAAATTGGTTTCAATTTGAAATCGAAATCGAAATCAGAATCGAAAGACTGATTTCGATTTTGATAAGCACTAACTGTTAGTGCGATTCTTGCAGCTATGTAAAAAAAGTTATAATCTGGGAAATAAAATACCCAGGACGAGGCGTTTTCGCTGTCTGGGAGAGATAATTTTCTACAAATTAAAAAGCGCTTTTTTGTAACCTATTGATATAACAGGGCATTCTCTTTTCTGTTATTTTTCATTTTTTTGGCTTATGGACAAATCACTGAGCGTGCACTTTTTTTTTCAACGTTTGTGAATTAGACCTTAAATTGTAGAAAAAAGTAAAAAGGCGGAATCCAGGTTTAACGGATTTACATTGTATATACATATTCTGTTCTATTTCTATAAAATATAGTATAATATATAATAATAAGTAGAACAGTAATGGGCAAGAGCCCCAAAACCCCCGACATTAGGAGTAAACTCAATGACTTATCCCAGGTCAGAACTCGAATCCTCAAGCATTTTAGCCAAGCTCCGGAGTATGGAGCTTGAATTTTGCCGTAAATCTGTAGCCTGTACCCAGGCCACGGATGCGGAAACCTTCTTTAATCTGTCTCGTAAGGCATCTGAAGCGGCTGAAAAGCTTAATGATTCCAGTAAAGTAGAGTCCTGTTGGATCTACTTGTCCTTTATAAGCCGTTTCGATTACTCTAAACTCTATACGGAATACTGCGAGTTTTGCGCAAGGAACGGCCTCGCTTCTGTAAATAGTCAGGACTATGACACGGCGCTTTCCTTTATCCAGGATTATAATGTGCCCGTATAGACACGCATAATGCTCTATTATATAATATAATCCGTTAAAAATTTAAAAAAAATGAAAAATTCGTGACAAATAACGAGATTTGTTACCAGTGACAGAGCCGTTATAAATAACGGAGCCGTTATAAATAACAGGTTTGTTACCAGTAACCTGACCTGATTAGTCAGGGTGCTGACCTGATTAGTCAGGGCGCTGTTTGCTCTATAAAAACTTGAAAATCTAAAGATAACATGGAAGTTTTCCGTGTTATTTTTAGATTTTCAAATTTTCAGATTATTTTTTTTCTGAAAATTTGAAAATCGTTAATGCACTAACGTTAGTGCATTTTTTACTCATCGGATGAAATAAGCCGTGTTAATGTCCTTGCGGCTTCATAGATTACCGCATCTTCTTTGTAAGTTTTTACCATGAGGGCTTGCAATTGCTTTACACATACGTCTTTGTCATACTTTGCGATTTTTGGATTAGGATCTACAGGAGGATCTACCGGAGGATCTGCCGGAGGATCTGCCGGAGGATCTGCCGGAGGATTATTTTTATCTTTTTTTCGCTTGTTCCTCATGTCAAGCGCACTTACCAGGCGGTTTATTTCTGGAAGCAAAGACTTTGTCTTGGAGCTGGTTGGCGACAATGGAGCGCCAGCTTTATTTAAAGGCCAAAGCTCTGGTACTTTGTACCCTTCAGACCACAGCAACATGAAAAACTCTGAAACTTTTAGTCCGGTATTCTTAATCAATTCAATTTTTTCTGTAGTTCGGCTTATAGCTCTGTCTTCAGCCTTGAAAGCTGTCAAGTACGCTTTGTATAAAGGCGTTGCTTTTACTGCCTTATCCTTGTCTGCCTTGTCTTTTACTGCCTTGTCTTTTGCAGCCTTATCTTTTGCTGCCTTGTCTTTTACTGCCTTATCTTTTGCTGCCTTGTTATCGGCTTTAATCTTTTTTATGATATCCGCATTCTCTTTGATTTCTTTTTTGTTTTTAATTACTTTGATATCCATTGTTTGCTCCCCCTTAATTATTTATTTATTTATTTAGTTTATCCCTTAAGCTTTGACTATTATATTATCATAATTGATAGCACCCTGTCAAGCTTAAAGATAATCACTACACTAACGTTAGTGTTTTTATCTTATTGAGTCAAGCTGTGCTTGCTGTGTTTTTGCGATCTTTGTGATTTGCTTTACGCCTGCAATACCTATTATCAAACCTGAGTAAATAATGCCTGCCATTGTTATTAAGATTATTATTTTTTTCATTGTTTGCTCCCCCTTAATTATTTATTTATTTAGTTTATCCCTTAAGCTTTGACTACTATCATATCACAATTGATAGCATCTTGTCAAGCTTAAAGATAATCATTGGAATAATCGTTGGAATAATTGCTACACTAACATTAGTGTCTCTATCTTATTTCAGCGAGCTGCGCTTGCTGAGTTTTTGCTATCTTTATTTGTTGCTCTATCCCCTTCTTTCCTACAGATATTCCAGCATAAAGAAGACTTCCCACTATGATTATTACTGTTATTGTTTTCATTCTTTTATCCTCTTTTTATTGTTTATATAAGTGATAATCTCTATTATTATATTAATGCATAGCTCATGCCATCATGTAAAAAAGATAATGACATACCATAAGCTCTTGTTTTTAAAGGGAAAACTCTGTATATTTGTATATAATCATTTAAAAAAGTGACAAAATTTGTTACATTGTTTGCTGAATTTGTTACATTATTTGTTGGTTTTTAGGTATTTTATTCAGTGATAACAGGTACATGACAAAAAATTGTCAGTGTCTGACAAAATTTGTCAGTGCTATTGATGACAGCGCCAGCGCCAGCGACAATGATGATGATGATGACAGCGCCAGCGCCAGCGACAATGATGATGATGATGACAGCGCCAGCGACAATGATGATGACAATGATGACAATGATGATGATGATGACAATGATGATGACAATGATGACAATGATGATGATGACAGCGCCAGCGCCAGCGCCAGCGCCAGCGCCAGCGCCAGCGCCAGCGATGATGATGATGATGACGATGATGATGATGATGATGATGATGATGATGATGATGATGATGATGATGATGACGTATACCATTTTTTTACCGTGGTTTTTTTGCCTGTATGGGCAACTAGGTCCCCAACAGGAATTTTCCTTCCCCACAACTTTTTCCTCTAACCAGAAAGCGAATTTTTCCACAACTTTTCCCCTAACTCTACAATCTTCCCTCTTGACAAAAATTCTCCTTTCTTTTACCCTCCGGATATGAATTTACCTATAGATAGTATAGATTTAGATGCCTATAGCGAAGCAGAGAAAATAGCCTTGTTTAATCGATTGCAATCGTTATTGCCAGTTGCAATCGGGGAGTTAAATTTAGAAACCGAAATTATCCTGCAACTGCACCTGGCGAAGGCTATGCAATCAGAGGCCAAGACAAGTTCTGCGCCTCTGAATCAGAAAGCGCAAGTGGCTAACACAATAACAGCGATCTTAAGGCAATTGGTCGATATGCAAGCGATATTGAATACAACTGAAACGATAAAGAAGATCGAGCGTATTTTATTGGAAACTTTGGAAAAGTTCCCTAAACTTCAAGAGTCTTTTTTAAAATTATATAATGATAACCTCACATCTTGAACGACTTCATGCAGGGTTAGCAAAAACAAAACTAACTTTTGCAAGTTGGATAAAGTCTAATATAATTCTGAATGGTAAACCGTTTGGTTTTCTCGATCACGAGTACCAGGAAACTATCCTGAATGATACGAACAATAAAAAGGTTGTTAAGAAGTGTTCTCAGGTAGGTCTTTCTGCTCTGAACTTATGCAGGGCTTTGGCTTTTGTTTCTTTGCAAGCAGGGGTGAAGCTATCGTATGTCTTGCCGAGTGCAAAGTTCGCTCAGAAATTTGTAAAGATGAGGCTGGATCCATTAATTAACGCTTCTCCAAACGTAGCAGCCAGGTTAGAAAAAGGAAACGACAGTTCTGAGTTGAAGCAGATAGGAGATTCGTTTCTTATGAGTCAAGGAGCTTCGGCATCTTCGACAACGAATGTTCTTGCGATTGATTTAGATGCTTTGGTAGTAGATGAGTTAGATGGTGCGGAAAGTCATGATGTAATTAATCAGTTAATTTCCCGTCTGATTCACTCTAAACTAAAGGACGAGTTCTATTTATCAACTCCTACGGTTCCCGGGTACGGGATTTCTTTAAAGTTTGACAATTCAAGGCAACATGTATTATTGCAGAAATGTACGAGGTGTAATCAGTGGTTTAAACCGGATTATTATAAGCATGTACATCTTCCTGGTTTCTCCAACAGAGGTCACGATTTATCAGAAATATCCTATCTAAATAGTAATATATTGAACGATTTCGACTTAAAAACAGCAACCGTCCTCTGTCCGAACCCAAAATGCAGACGACCTCTTCCTCTTAGCCACATCTCAGACCCCTCCACGCGGGAGTTCGTGTGCGAAAACGTAGACTCTAAAGCTGAATTTCACGGTTATCATATATCTCCTTTTGCTATTCCTGCTATAATTACACCAGGTTCCCTTATAGCGAGGTCGAGTAGGTACTCTCGTTTGCAGGATTTCTATAACGATGCGCTTGGTCTGGAGCTTGCCAGTAAGGAAACCGGCCTGAGCTTGGAGGAAATCGAAACATTCTTTAGGTCTACGCCCCTCGTCCCCTATTCCACCTCTAACACTTCCTTTTCCTCCACCGACACCGCAGTCCAATTCAGATCAAGGGATTTTCAATCAATAGTTCCTTTTACTTTGATGGGTCTGGATATGGGAGGGCAATGCGCTTGTACGATTGCAGCACCTATATCCAGCGCGAGAGAGAATAAGAGTGCGAGAGAGAGAGATCTATCGAGAACTTTTACAAGCGAGAGTTCGCATGCTCGTACTCAATTAAGAATCATACACGCGGAGATGATACCTTTACATCTTGTGAGGAAGCGAGTTGATGAGTTATATTCTGAGTTTAACGTCGCTACAGGTGTTGTGGATTCTTTGCCTTATACGGATTCGGTATTAATGCTTCAAGAGAAACATCCGACGCTGTACGCAAGCATCTTTTCAAAGAAGAGGGGGCTTTCGTTATACGATGTCACTGAGCAGAATGTTGATGATCCGGTTACGGCGATGTCTCTTGTTCGGAGTATTTCGGTTGCAAGAGATCGTGGTTTTGACTTGCTTGTATCGGCTTTACGAAACAAGGTCATCACGTTTGACCCTTTGCCAGCACAGCGCTCCACCTATACTGAACATATGATGGATTTGAAGCGTATTTTTGTTGCCATGACCAGTAATCAGTTCCTTTCTGCCGAAGCCGGTGGAGAGGGGAAGTTTGTTTGGAGAAAAACAAGAGGTGTTGACCATTATTTTTTTAGTTTGTTATATGTTTTTCTTGCATTCTGCATGAATTCAGGTATAGAACCTGTAGTAGCGATGCAAAATGTTCCATTAATTTCGACGTTTAAGTTAAAAAATTTCTAGGTTTAAACCCTGCAGGAGACCTTTATTAAATGGGCTATATGCTTGATTTTTTCAAATCGGTAAAGAAGACCGCAACTTTCGGTGCTGCAGATATATCTGCGGCTAATAAATCCGGTATCGAGATTCCTGTGTTGCCTAAATCCAGTAGCTTACCTCGCGCTCCGAAGAGTTTACCTTCGTATATTACTTCAGCAAGGCAATCGAAGGATTCTTTCTTGCCGGTAGAAGACCTGAACCTTGCGAATTTAGACATTACGGATTTACGGTATGCTGCGACGACTCCCGGGGTTTTACGTAAATTAGCGAAAGCGAGCCCGGACTTGTCTGCGGCGATATTTTCGGCTTTACGTTTGGCTTTATCTTCCACATACTTGGCAATTGCTAGGAACTTGGACGGTACGATTAATGAGGAGGGCACTGCGCTGGTTCAGCAGATGTGCCGGAAGTTCGACTTATTAAGTTCTGATCCCGCAACGGCCGGCGCCGGTAATAAAGCCAGCGCAGGATATAACGCTTACCCGAGCATCAGGTCGGCAGGAGAGTCGCTGGGCAAGGAGTTGTTGATGTTAGGTGGTTGCGCTATTGAGCTTTTATTGAATAAAGCTCGGCTTCCTGAAGCTATGCAGCCGATATCGATTGAAAAGATAAAGTTTAAATATGATAAGAATAGGAAGATTCCCTATCAGGTTCTGGGTTCTGAGGAGATTCCGCTCGATATCGCCACGTTTTTTTATGTTTCGTTGGACCAGGATCTGCTTTCTGCGGCGGCGGATTCACCGGTGCAGGCTTCGATTCAGCCGATAGTAGCACAACAAACTTTTATGAATGATCTTCGCAGAGTTGCAAATCGGGCTGTGCATCCGCGCGTGAAAGTGACAATCATTGAGGATATGTGGCGGAAGACATTATCGGCGGAGGTTCTTTCGGATCCTGATAAATTGGCTGAAGCGGCAACAACGCTAATCGAGACGGTTAGAAGTAATATAGATAATTTAAGTCCTGAAGATGCTTTAGTATTCTTTAATTGCTTGACTGTAGAGTATCTTACGGCAGGTACAACGACAGTAAGTGATGAATGGAAGGCGTTGTCCGGAATTATCAATGGAAAGATTAGTTCCGGTGCGAAATCGGCTCCTGTTATTTTGGGTTTGGAAAGCGTGGGTAGTTCTAATATAGCTTCAACACAGACAATGCTTTTTGTTAAAACGGTGGAATCCGGGGTTATACTGAAATTAAACGAGATTTTTTCTCGCTTGCTTACCATGGCAGTTAGGTTGTATGGTGTTGATACGGTTGTTGAATTTAAGTTTAATTCAGTAGATTTAAGACCGGAAAGCGAGCTGGAAGCTTTTAAAGCGATGCGTCAGTCGCGGCTTTTAGAGTTGCTGTCACTTGGGTTGATGAGTGATGCAGAAGCATCGCTGGAGTTAACAGGTACGTTGCCTTTACCAGACATGCCCAAGTTATCAGGGACGATGTTTAAAACAAAAGAATCAGAAACCGAAGCACCGGAGAGCAACACAGCAGCATTGAATCGGGATTTAAACGGAGATGCGCCAAAAGGCTCTAAATCTTAAATTAAACGTAAACGTAAACGTAAACGCAAAACATAAAAAGGATCCTTATTAATATGACTACGCTTTGGGCAGGCACAGAAGATTCGTTTAGATTGTACTTATCACAGTTTGATTGGTTAACCACGCCACAAGCACAGGAAGCGCGCAAGACACATGAAGCGGCTACCGAAGCCGCTTCTGCAGCTGCAGCTTCTGCAGCTTCTGCAGCTTCTGCCGCTTCCTCTGCTTCCTCTTCTATCTTCGGTGAAGATGAGAGTGAAGAAGAGATAGAAATACAGTCGCCGATTTTAACTGTTGTTGGCGGTGTGGGAATTGTTAATATTTCAGGGCTTCTGGTTTGCAATGATGATTGGTTTAATTATTATATGGGTTATCTTAGCCAGGCGGAGGTCCAGAGAGCGCTTTTAGAAGCTGCCAGTAATCCTGGAGTTATCAATGTTTTACTGGATGTTTCGAGCCCGGGTGGTCAGGTGCCGATGACGCTTGAAACTTCTCGTTTAATAAAGGAAGTAGACAAGATAAAGCCTGTTTATGGGTTTGCGGAAATGGCTGCATCCGGTGCTTATTGGTTGATCTCAGCAGCGAGAAAGCGGTATATTTCTGCAACTGGTGTTGCTGGGAGTATTGGGGTAGTTACGCAGCACGCTGAATATTCTAAGCGTGATGAAAAAGAAGGTATTACACGGAAAATACTTAGGACCGGAGAGTTTAAACAGTTATTTAACAGTGTGGAGCCTTTAACAGAAAGAGCAGAGGAAGAAACGTTAAAATTAATGCTTGAAATAGAAGCTGTTTTTGTGAGAGAGGTTTCCAATAATCTTAATCTGTCTATTAAACAGTTGGAACCTGCGTTGGAAGGGCGGGAGTTTGCAGGGCAGCAAGCAGTAAAAGCCGGTTTATTCGATAAGGTAGATACGTTTCAAAATGTTTTATCAATGCTTACACAGAAGGAAGAAGAAGAAGGAGGACAGACGATGAAAAAGACTAAGACATACACGATGGCTTCTGCGTTTGCTGCTGCGGATGCAGATAAAGCCGATGCTGAGAAAATTGCTGCTGAGCTTAAAGCTGCAACAGATCGTACTGCTGCAGGGGAAGGAACTGAGGAAGATGCCGCGCTATTAGCCGCTGCAGCTGAGGAAGATGCCGCGCTCTTGAAAGCGGCAACAGACCGCACAGCTGCAGGGGAAGGGACTGAGGAAGATGCCGCACTTTTGAAAGCGGCAGCAGACCGCACTACCGCAGAACTTAAAGCGGCAACAGACCGCACAGCTGCAGTGGAAGGGACTGAGGAAGATGCTGTACTATTAGCTGCCGCAGCTGAGGAAGATAAGGATAAAAACGCTGTTGATCCTAATATCGCCCTTCTTGCTGAGAAAGATAAAGAGATAGCCATAGCATCAGAGCTTGTCGGGAAATTATCAGCTATCGTGGAAAAGGCTGTGGGTAACATGTGTATTGCTTTGAATACTGAAAATCCTTTGAAAGAGGGTGCTGAACCAGATGCAGTTCTTGCTGCATATAGTGAAAAAGCTGAGTTGTTTGCAGCTTTGTGTCCAACAGGAGGTGTTGCTTCAGTTGAGGAAGATACTAAAGCACCGAAAACTGTTGCGCCATCCAGGTTCGAAGCGGCACGAAGTAAACAGGTGGTTGTTCCTTTAAACGGGTAAAAGAAGGTTGACACACAGTAGATAGTATACCAGTACGAGATGTTTTGTTAACTTACAGCGAAAACCAAACTAAAGTTGATTATGTTCAAAAAGCGCCTGTAATATACTTTTGCGGGCTTTGATAGATTCATCCACAACATTTTGTTGTGCAATTAACGAAAGTTAAGAAAAAAGGATCGGGGGAAAGTGTTATGGCTAAGTTTAAAATGGGAGTTGATGTTAATACTGCTTCGAATATTGTCGTTGCTCGTTTAACACAGGATGGGACAGCAGAAAATCATCTTGTTGACAACGATAAAGGGAAGTTGGTAGGTCTTGCAGCTGACTCTGAGTATGCGCTGTCTGCAGCGGGAGATCAGATTGAGGGTTGTCTTGTTGCTGTTGAGCCTGCGACACAGGATGGTTATACTATTGGATCTGTAAAAACGAATGACCGGATGGCTTGTATCTGTGATGGTATACAGGCAACTCCGGGGACCGGTACAATTGTGCTTGGTGATTATGTTGTTGTTGGTACTCCGGTTGCAGCGGGTACAGCTTTGACAGCTGCGGGTCCAAAGGTTTGCAAAGCAACTTCTCAGGATATTACTTTCTTTTCCTGGAGAGTTATTTCTCTTGGAGTTGCCGGCGCGGTAGGTGATACATGCGTGATTGAGCGCGTCTGTTAAAGTAGGTTTACTGTTTTAATAATTGAATAATTGAATAATCTAAATTTAAGAAGGGGAGAATGTTATGCCGACTTTTACAAATGCTGAGGGCCAGCGTACTGAAGCTGTGTTATCGCCGAGTATTTACAAAGCCGCGGTTGATATGGGAGTATCTGTACCGCAGTTTATTAATAGAACCTACCCAACTGGAGCTGATGCCGAGGCATCTACTTTTGAGCAGATGTGCGCAAGCTCTGGTCTGTTTGTAGGTGGGAATAAGGAATTTGGTTTACGCTCACCAACCCTGGATGATATTCTTTCTGGGAGAGCGGAAATAAACGCAGCGGCAACTGCTGACGCAAATCCTGCATCACGTATCCTGTATCCGGCTGTAATCCTTGAGCTCATTGAGAGCGAAATCGCTGTGGATAGAGAAACTGATCCGATGGCGTTCGATAAGATGGTTGCTTCAGATATTAATGTGACAAGTAATCGTGTTGAACAGCCGGTGGTTAATGTTACCGGTGCCGAGGTCAGAGCCAAGGTTATTTCACAGCTCGCTCCGCCTCAGACAATGCTGTCTATTACAACTTCTGATACGGCCAGATCCTTGCCTACGATGTCTATAGGTATGGAAGTTTCTGATCAGGCACTTAGTTCAACTACGTTGGATTTCGTATCTATGGTTGTTGAACGTCAGTTGGCTGTAGAGCGGAATGCTCGTACTTATGATTATCTTCTGGGCTGTTTGAACGGGGATGACGACATGGGTCAAAGTGGTCTTGCTGTAACGAAGGCTGATACATATGATGCGGCGATTACATCGGCAGGGGATGTAACAAAGAAAGCACTTGTTAAGTGGATGGTACATAATTACTATAAGAGACATCTTACTCATATTGTAACGGATATTGACGGTATGCTGTCGATGGAAGCAGCTTTGGCGACCACAAATACAAATCAGCATGTTCCCGGTTCGCTGACACCTCAGTTCTCTCTGATGAATAGGCTCCTGGAAAGTGTGCAGTTGTTTATTGTTGATGATTCTGCTGGTTGGACTGCAAATACGCTTATGGGTTTGGATGCTCGTAGTGCTATCATAAGAATTCGGAACAGTGCTGCAGCTTATTCTGCTGTTGAGCAGTTTGTTCTGAGACGGTCAAGTGCTCTTAGGTTTGATTTTTCTGAGATCGCTTATCGGTTTAGGGATGAAGCTTTTGATGTACTTTCTCTTACATTAACAACTTAGTAATCATAAGTTATAAGTTATAAGTTAGATTACGAGGAGGAATTTCATGGCGAAAAAGAATAAAATCGTTGCAACTTCGGTTCCCGAAGTTGCAATAGTTAAAGAAGAGCCGGTTGAAGAGGTGCTTCTCGATGGAATTATTAAGGTTCGGGCAGTTATTCGGTCTATGTACGCTCCATTTGATAGTATTATGATTCCTGACGATGGGTGTGGTGTTCTAATTAAACGAGGATCATGGGTAGATGTTCAGCTTGAGCGAGGATTAATCCAGGAATGCTAGGCGATTATACAACACCGAACAGTGTGCGAGTGCTTTTGGGGGTTACTGAAAACGAACTCCCAGATATTGTATTAAACGATCAGTTTTATACTTTGTCATTAAAAGCAGATCTATATCGTGTTTGTGTTACGATAGCAGATGACTATGCTACTGCGGATGCCCTTGTTGATACAGATGCTGAAGCAGCACGTTTTGCGGATGCTGTGAGTCTTTTTTCTACTTACGCAGTAGCTAAAATATGTCTTGCAGCGCTTCCGCAGTTCGCGGTTCGGTCTTCTTCAGAAGGAAAGGCAACATTTCTCAGGCATACATCAACATCATTTGATAACGCTATTCCGCGGTTTGAGATGGAATATAATCGTGCAAGGGTTGCTTTATTAGATGCATATGCTGATTATTTACCAGACGCAGTAACGGCGGTACTAGCTACAAGAGATGTGTTGCAGGTGTCATCGCCATCTTTTGATCCCATAACAGGAGCTTAAGTTTTCAATGGTAGAGATAGCAACTATTGTTTCATCGTATAAAAAGTTACCGGTTTATGACGGTTATACAGGTGAGTTACTCTTTTTGGGGCAGACAAATCCTTATGGTGGAGGTGTCCGCGATAGTGTGGCGAGCTGGAGGCAAGCTGTTTCAGCGGCAAAAGTTATTCTTCCAGATAGAGGTGTTGTAAAGATTGGAGATGAGAGATTTATTGCCGGGCGAATTGCCACGGATTTTTTTCAAGGGGATTCTGTTAGAGAAAGTGTAGTTGTTCATCCTTGTGGTGATAGTTACAGGGAGTCTTCTGCCGCTAATTTTTTAACGGAGCCAATCCCAGATACAGTTATCCCTTTTTATGGGGATGCTGTTTGGAGAAAGATCGCTAAAGATGAAATGGAATCCACTTTATTTTTTAATTTGTGTAATGTTTATATGTCACCTACTGAGCCTCGCCCAACGAGAGATAATCTAATACTGTCTTCGGCCGGTATTCTTTATAGAATTCAATCTGTTGAGAGTTTAGAGGCTGGTTTTAACGCTGCAGTTTGTAGTGAATTGGGAGATAGTTCACTCATAACAGTGACATACACTGCGCAAGGGGTATACCAAGCGAGTTCAGATACTTTAATAGATGGAACTCCGGTGGATTTTCCTGCAATTCTTGAATTAGTACAGACGAATTACAGGTTTAGTAATTTAGACGCTGCAAAGTATAAGGCCAGTGACCGGATAGTTACGATTAGAAAATCAGACGTTGCTCAGCCGGAACCAGCAGACATATGTGTTGCTGAAGGCACATCTTATCGAGTTATTTCTGCGCAGGATGATGTGGCAGGAACTAGCTGGGAGCTTCATTTACGGAGAGCGTAGTAAAGCATGACTTTTTATGTTTCAGCTGCTGAAAGACTTAGGTTTAAAAGCGCAGTTAAGAAAGCAAAAGCTGAACTTCGGAAAGAAGTTACAGATGTTTTTAAGGGTTATGTAACTGTAGCTTTTAATATGTTGGTTGATGAAACGCCGCAGTGGACTGGGAATGCAGCAGCTCAGTGGAATATTGGGGTAAATAGGTTGGATATGTCAACGAGTTCTTTATTTGTTGAGGATAAGTCTGAAATTTCAGACCTATTTAGCAGTGATAAGCGAGTTTCTGAGGCTGGGTTTTCAAAAGATCCGAAGTATAAAGCTCATCCGACGGCAGTTAATGAAGCCAAAGATCGTAACAGCGAAAAGGTTTCACAGATTGCTCTTGATAAAGTTATTTTTTTAAGCAATAATGCCGAAGATGTGCTTGAGGGTGCTTATGCTGATAAACTTGAGGAAAATACCAATAATTATTTGAGGCGAGTTAATAGACCTGGTCATATGGTAATGCGGACGATTAGTTGGTTTAATTCAAGGATGGCAATGTTAAACGAAACGCAGCAACGGCAACTTGCTATGGCTAAATTATCGGATTCTGGAGTTATGGAGATGCTGTAAATGACGACATCAGATTCAGTAAGAGTGGCTTTAAGCAGACGAATACGGACAATATGGAATGCTCAAGCAGGTGACGCTGTTTTGTTTAGGGACGGTGTTAAAGAGCCGGATTTATTACAACAGGTAGCTCCTTTTGCTTTGTTTTCTGTTGGCTTACCTGATTTTAGGCAAGGGGATATAAACGGCGCAAACCCTTTGCAGCGTGGGTTTGGGGAGATCCATACTGATTTATATGCCAGAAGAGGGAAGGGAACTAAGCCTTTATTCGATATGCTTGATGTTGTGCGTGCTGCATTTGCTATTCAAATGGTTGATGATATCCGGTTATACGGAATTACATGTAAAGAACAGGAACCAGCAGTAGGGTGGCAATCGTGGTTTACCACAGTGCCTTTTCAGTTTGATTCTATTACTTAGTTGTATAGGGGGGAAGCGTTATGTTAGCAGGCACAAGTTCAACTCAGTTGTCGTACCTTGAAGAAGTGAGTTATGGTGTTATTGACCAGATAGGTACACCTAAAAATTTAAGAATGACAGGGGAATCTCTTGTTTATGATATTACGATGGAGGAATCCAAAGAGATTAATGACACTATGCAGGTCTCAGATTTGGTTCCTGTTGACGCGACTGCGCAGGGAGGAGTAAATCTTGAGTTCCAATACAGAGAATATGATCCGTTTTTTGAAGCTCTGCTTGCCAGCGTTTATACAGAAGCAGGTACTGATGGTGTTGTGGACCTGACAACGGTGACGTTTGCAGCGGCGGGGAATACCGCAACAGGTACAGCGGGTGATTTTGATGATTTTGTTGATGGTCAGTGGGTTTCTTTTATTGGTGATGGAGCAGAGTTAAATTTGGGAGTTTTTAGAATTGTCACTGCCACTACAGATGTTCTTACCTTTGATTCCGATTATCCGGTTGTTGATGAAACTGATACAACTTATAGTATAACCGGTTCCCGATTAACTCTGGGATCTGAGGCATTAAAGACATTTACTGTTCAGAAAAATTTTTCTGATGTTACACAATTCTTTGCTTATAGGGGAATGGCGGCTTCGAAGATGTCATTGGCGTTAGCCACGGGCGCGATTTTAACAGGTAGTCTTGATTTTATGGGATCGGATGCTCTAAGAGACGGTGCTACTCATTTTGGGTCTGAGGCAGATGCTGCGAATACTTATGGTGTTATGAACGCTGTAACAGGTATTGGCAATATATTGATTGATGGAGATCCTCTTGCAAACACGTTTGTAAAATCTGCGAATGTAACGATTGATGCAAAATTAAGAGCACAGAAAGGATTAGGTGTTTTAGGAAATGTAGGAATTGGTAGAAGTACCTATGCAGTAGGTGGATCGCTGGAGATTTATTTGAATGACGGCGCTATTTACGATAAAGCATTGGAGAACACATCAGTATCAATTGAATTTCCAGTTCAAGATGTTCTTGGTAATGGATATGCTTTTGTATTCAATAATTGTAAACTTGGTGTACCTACGGTACAAGCTTCTGGGAAAGATGCAGATGTTATGTTAGCTACAGATTTTACTGCTATCGCTCCTGGAGCTACAGATAAGGTTGTTTATATTGACCGGTTTGGTACTGCTCCTGTTTAATAGTTTAACAGTTTAATAATTAAAAAAGATCGGATTTTGTTTATTATGTTAGATATATTTAATGAGTTTGCTACAGATGAAAAAAAAGAAAACGAGGGTGTTAATATTAACCTTGGTGGTGGTGCGAGTGTTTTAATTGCTCGCAGAGATAATGACAATTATCTTAAGCAAGTTCAAAAAGAAGCTGATGCGTTTGCTATAAGTTCCCAGGGTTTGTCAGCAGAAGCTTATGAAAAAGCAGATAAAGAGGTTTTAACCAAAATCTTGGCTAAAACAATTCTTATCGGGTGGAAAAACTTGTCCTATAAAGGAAAGCTACTGCCATATAATAATAAAAACGCTATCATGCTTCTAAGTCACAAGGATTTCCGTAGGTTGATTATGAAGCATGCTTCTGATATGGCTAATTATAAGGCCGAGTTGGAGGATCAGGACGAAAAAAACTGACAGAGGCCCTGTCTTATGATCTGTCATGGGGAGAGTCAGCTTCCTTTTTTTCTGAGTTAAAGAAAAAAGGGAAGAAACTCGGCCCTTCAGCTGAGAAAGGTCGTCCCGTTATTCCTCCAAGATTGGCAATGTATTGGTCTGCTTTTTCCGTATTGCATAAGCGCCGGCAGTTCGCATATACAGGGCCACAACCTCTGAGTATTCCACAAATTGAGTCATACACAAAATTAGGTTTTATTTACGGTCCACGCTACTTTTCAAGATTGCTCAGGTTTGTGGCTGCAATGGATGACGTTTATTTAACTGACTTTTTTAAAAAACAAAAAGCGAAAAAATAGGGAATCTATTATTAATTTTTAGTAATCTTATTGACAAAAGGGTAGGAGATGCGTCTTCAGAAATTAGTTTCAAAAGGAAAAGGCTGCGTTCCATTCTGGAATCCGCAATTAACAGAGATAAGCTCAGGATTGTGGTTACCTACAGAGACAGACTCGATCTCATCAGATGGATTATTGAAAGAAACGACAGAAAACTCATGGTTCTCAAGTAAATTGATTTATCCCCAAAGCAAGAACTTGTACAAGATTTGCTTACAACCTTCTATATTTTCTCATGCAGAATGCACGGACTTAGATATTATAAAAACAAAATTGCTAAGGCTTTCGCCTACAAAAGAACAGAAAAAGATATTCAAAGAATGGACTGATTGCAGCCGGTATGTATTTAATCAAGCCATTTCTTATATTAGGACTTGTCAAAATTTTAATCCTTCATGGATGGGTGTAAGAAAGGATCTGTTAAAACAACTTCCTGTTTGGTGCAAACCTGTACCTTTTGCAGTTAAAGGTATGGCCGTTAAGGAAGCATACGAAGCTTTTTGGAAAGCTAAAGGTAAGTCTAAGTTTAGAACAAGAAAGGCTTCTGAGCAAAGTTGTTATATCGTCAAAACAGCAATTAAGCCCAAAGGTATTTATCCAACAATATCAGGTAAAGGTTTGTATTTTCAAGAAAAATTACCTGATGATCCAAAAGATTCTCGTTTAATTTGGCGTTACGAAAAGTGGTGGCTGGCCGTTCCTTATAAAGTAAAACTATCCTATAGCGAAAACCAAGCTGAAATAGTTTCTCTTGACCCAGGGGTACGGTCATTCATTACTTTTTATTCGCATAAAGCCAGCGGGCATCTCGGTAAGAACGATTTTAGCCGGATTCAGCGTTTGTGTTTTCATTTAGATAAGCTTATCTCAAAAAGAGATTTAATGAAAAATAAGCAGAAGCGTAGGGCATTTACAAAAGCTTCTCGGAGAATGCGAGCAAAAATCAAACATTTAATATTGGAGCTTCACCACAAGACAGCTAAGTTTTTGACTGATAATTTTGATGTGATTTTGTTGCCGACTTTTGAAACAAAACAGATGGTAAAAAAAGCAGGTCGTAAACTTTATAAAAAGTCAGTTCGTTCAATGCTTACTTTTTCACACTTTAAATTTAAACAGTTTTTGAAGTGGAAAGCATTTCAAACTGGAAAAACAGTTGTCGATTGTAATGAAGCATATACGAGCAAAACTCATCCACAGACTGGTAAGATTAAAAATATTGGTTCTGCAAAATGGATTAAATTGCTTGATGGATCAAGAGTCGATAGAGATATCGTAGGTGCTCGCAATATATTTTTGCGAGCTTTGGCAGATTCGCCCACAACTTTTTGTTGTGCAATTAACGGAGGTTAAAAAAAATGGGATCTGGGTTACTCCTGACAATAAAAGCTGAGGATGGAGATCTTCAAAAGATTGAAACCCTCCTTGATCGTATTGAAACAGTACTTACTAAACCAGTAAAAGCTGATCTGTCTAAGTTAACCGCCCAGGTAGCTGCTTTAGACAAAGAATCCAAAGAAGCAAGTCTATCCGCCGCGAGTATGCAGGCGAACTTTAATAGTCTTTCTGCAAAAAGTCTCAAAACTTCACAAGATGTCGCTAAACTTACAGGCAACTTGTCAAAGAACGAAGCTGTCATTAACGTATTAACTGCCAGTTTCTCTGCGTATGTTGAGGCGCTATCAAAGAGTAGCGCTCATGCTGAGAAAGTAAACGCTGCGCATGCAAAACAAAGGACTGCAGCACAGGAATTGCTGGGTGCAATGGAGGCGCTTTCTGTAGTCGAAAGACAGCAACTTGTTACTGATCAGGCTTTAGTTGGAGTTACAAATCTTTTAAATAAAGAGATGGCGGTTCAAGTTGAGCTTGCTACTATAGAGGCGGCTTCAAAGAGTGCGCTTATCGCCTCGATGAAAGCTGAAACCGTTGTAGCAGCTAAACTCCTTCTTGAAAAGGGGCTGATTAGCGAAGCTCGTTTTGCCAGTATTACTGGAATCCAAAAAGAAATCCCTTCGGTAGATGTCTTGGCTGCAAGCTATACTAAACTTGCTATAGCCGAACAAGAGAGTACTGTTTCTTTACGTTCTAATATGGCTGCACAATTAGGAGCAACCAGAATCGAGAAAAGGACTAAGTTAACTCCTGCGAGTCTTGATTCTGTTACAAATTTGCGGGCGGAAGCAGCGGCGTTAGAAACACGTAACAGTGCGCTTGCTGAAGGAGTACGACTCAGAGCGTTAAAGATTAGCGGCTCTGATAAGGAGCTTGCGGCTATACACAAAAACAATCAGGCGTTGGCCACGCAAGCGAGACGGTTAGGGCTTATAACAAAAGAAGAATACAAAGCAGCAATGGCTCAGAAGACGTTTACTACAACAACGAAACAGGCTGCGTTTTCTGCGAACAAACTTACCAGTGCTCTTAGAGGTGTTTCCGGAGGGCTGGGGGCCTTGTGGTTAACTTATGGCTCGATGTTGCCGATGTTGGCTACTTTTGCCACGGTTACCGCTGCGATAAAAGGATTAAAGTCTGCATCTTCCTTTGAATATCAACTTAAATATATGGTTTCTTTGGGTAAAGCAACCAAAGATACTACTGCAACTTACGAAAACTTATACGATGGTATCTTAGCAATAAGCGGGGTATCCCAAGGTCCAACTGAGCTGGCTGATAGTGTTAAAGTTTTGATGAAAGCCGGATTTGATGCAGCAACTGCATTAGATGAAGTTAAGGTGATAGCACAATTAGCGACGGTTGCTGAAGAGGGTTTGGATGAAGTTACTTCTGCACTTATGTCTCAGTATAGAGCCTGGTCCGTCGAAATGGTGGGTCCGGAGCGAGGTTTACGTTCGCTGGCAGACGCAGCGAATATCATTGGTTATGCTTCTTTGGATGCGACACTTGATATTAAGGAGATGTTGGGTCAGTTTAAGTATACATCTGAGCTTGCTAAATTATCAGGAGCTTCGTTTGTTGAGCTTGCTGCCAGTCTTGGTATTTTGAGTGATGTGGGTATTACGAATACTAAAGCGGCAACATCTCTTAGAACTGCTATAAAACAGTTACAGAATCCAACGAAACAAACCAGAAAACTTTTTAAAGATATGAAGATAGATTTCGATTTGGCTGCTAAAGATGGTAGTTTGCTTACCTTAACGGAATTGTTTTCTAATTTTTCAGATACAATAAAAGATCTTCCCTCAGCAGACAGGATGAAGGTTTTAAATCAGGTATTTTCTCTTCGCGCGGCTTCAGCAGGTTCTATGCTTACAGCTGTTAGTATAGACGATCTGAAAAGAATTGATGAGCAGATGCAGTTGGGTAATTTTTCTTTGGCCAAACGAGTTGAGCGGCTTAAGGAGGTTCAAAAAGAAGGTTCGTTTGTAGCGGATATGTATCGGGATCTTGCTAAAACTAATACGGTTCTTTGGGAAGAAACCAAAGCTGCTTGGGAAAAAGCGGCTATAAAAGGAACTGGTACTGATGATTTAAAAGGTTTGATTGTTTCTCTTAAAGATTTTGCTGATAGCGGAACAGTTGAAACCTTGTCAAGAGGTGTTTCCGGGCTTTCAGGGTTCTTGATGGGCGTTACAGAGGATTTTGTAGATTTATTGTCAGCTCCTGCAGTTGTTGCTCAGTCGATAGAGAATATTTATGTCAGTGTAAAAGATGCTATTATTGATGCTGATGAAACTGCGTTGGCTTCTATAAATGCAGCGGAACTGTATAGAAAGCAGATGGCAGGGACATTAGGAAAAGATCCTGTACAAAAAGAGGGCTGGGGTGAAGGTTGGTTTCGTCCGCCACAAAGTAAGGCGCTTTTACAGGAAACTCAGGATGTTCAGAGATTAGAAAAAGCTTATGGGAGTTTGGAAGTTGCTGTAATGGCGGCTCCGCTTGATAAAAAAATAGCCAAAGTTGTTGAATCGCTAAGTGACTTAGATGAGCAAACATCAGCATTGGCAAAGAATGCAAAGAAATACCCGAATAATCCCAAAATGGTAGAATCTTTTGCGAAAAGTAAGGCTGCAACTTATTCTTTAACAAAAGAACTTAAAATATTACGTTTAGAAAAAGCAAGAATGTTGAGTGATCCGGAAGCTTGGAAAGCTGAGCAGGAGGCGGCTGAGGTTGCAATTAAAAAAACAAAAACTGCAATAGCCGAGGTTTATAAAGTAGGTGAGTCAGATAAAATAACTATAGCTAAACTGCGACAGAATGAGCAGAAAGCACAAGATGCTTTTGAATTGCAAATGTTGGGTGATCAGCAAAGGTCTAAGCAGATAGCAGAAGAAGAGCATAAAGATAAAGTTTATCAGATAAAACGTCGGGCAGCTGAAGATAATATTAAGCTCTTGATTATGGAAAGAGATGCCGCAGCTGAAGTTTTTAAAGATGCGGAAGCTCATGCAGGACAAGATGTAGCTGTACCTGGTGCAGAAAAAGCGGCAGAGACCGCACGGGATGAGGTTGCAGCTCTTAATTCTCAAATAGTTATTGCTCAAAAAGAATTTAGCCAGCTGGCTACGTTACGTCTTTCCGATATGGTTGTTACAGATGTAACAAAGCAAAGGGAATATATTGCAACGTCTCTTGAGCTTCGGAAAAGTCAAATAGATAGGGAAAAGACTTTAACAATGACCTCGATTAAGCAGGAAGGTAGTTTGCTTGAGGCCAGAAAAAAAGCTGGTTTGATCATTGAGTCTGAGTTTATAGAAGAAAAGAGAAAGCTTCGGGAGGAAGAATTTGATGCCGAAGAGGCGGCTCTTACTGAGCAAGTAGACCGGTTAAAAGATAAACGTGCTGAGATGCTGAAGATTCCCGGGGTTAAGGAAACTGATACTCAGATCCGTCAAATGGATAATAGTATTGCCGGTGTTGTTATATCTTTAGCTGCGGTGGAGAAAAAACGTGGGGTCTTTGATGAACTGGTTAGTTTAGAGGATATTGATAGAGCTGAGAAGTTACGCAAGGAATTAGAAAAAATAGTTGAAGCTTCAGATAAGGATTTGGCCGATACTGAATTTGATTTATCTATCCGAACTCAAGCTCCAAAAAAACAGGATCAGAGCAGAGAGCTTAGGGGTATAAGTTTAGAAAAGGATCAGAAAATTTCTGAGCTTGGTGAGATGTATGAAGGTGAAGAATTAGATGCAAATGTGGAAAAGGTAAACCAGGCATACGCTCAGATAACAGAAAACGCAGAGTCGAGTTTTGCGCAGCAGGCTGAGGCCAGTCACGATTTTTGGGGTGGTCTTAGCAGTGGAGTGAATAGTTATTTGGAAGAAGCTTCGGATATCTTTGCTCAAGCCTCTGATTTTGCTTCGTCTTCTTTTGGGAAAATAGGAGATACTCTTAGTGAGGTTGTTGCCACTGGAAAGGCGGATTTTAAATCTTTACTTCAGTCTGTTATTGCCGATGCTGCACAAATGTTGCTCAAGTTGGCTTTGGTTAAAGCTATGCAGGCTGCGATAGGTGCTATTGCTGGTGATGGTGGCGGTGGTGCCGCTGGCGGAGGTGCTGGCGGTGGTAGTGCTGGCGGTGCTGCTGCCGGTGCTGTTGGTAGTGCTATTGGCAGTGCTGCTGGTGGCAGTGGCGGTGGCGGTGCTGGTTGGGTTGGAAGTTTGGTATCTATTGCAGGTTCTTTATTTGGTAGTGCAGCAAACGGTGCGATTTGGGATGGACATTTTCAACCTTTACAAGAGTTTGCTTCAGGTGCTACGAATATAAGTAGACCAACGGTTGGTGTTGTTGGAGAAGGTAAGTATCCAGAGGCGATTGTTCCGCTTCCGGATGGCAGATCTATTCCAGCGCGGGTTGAAGGTTTAGGGGACAGTATGAATAAAGCGATGGATAAGATAGCCGATAAGATTAATCCCGCCGCAGGCCAAGGGGGAACGAAGATAGTAAATGTTCTTGACCCAGCAATGGCAAAGGGATACCTTAGTACAAGAGAAGGCGAGAAATTAGTCGTAAATATTATGAGAGAGAATAAAGGAGCACTTGCTTAATGTCATTTACAACTGTAACAGCTTTTGATTTTTGTGGTGCTTTAGACGCATTGGTGGATTATGCTACAGGTACTATGGTAGAAGGAGAATCGCTTGGAACGCCTGATAGTATTGAGACTGACTTTTCTGGAACCTTGGCAAATACGAGTGTACATCGGTACGGAGCAGCTATAATTTATGGGACAACAGTTTCGCCTGTTTCAGCCGATGATGATTTTTTGACGCTCGATACCACAAGATGGACTATTGATAATGGAACAAATGGTTCTTCAGCTGCAGCGGGGGATTTAGCATTAGAAATAGCTGCGACCGGTACTACGGATTCCGTTGTATTGACTAGTAACTTTAGAGTTTTTGATAATTGTGAAGTATCTTTTGATTTCAGTGATTTAGCAGGGTTGGCCGATGATGCTGATGGTGTTGGTATCCGGTTTTCAGTTGATGCAGATAACTATGTGGAGAGTTATGCTGGAATTTATGATGGCGCTAAATTTTTTGGCCAGTCTAATTTTAGTGGTAATTTGTCAACTATTGTTGCTGCTGATCGTACTTCAGCTTATGGAGGTTTGAAGTTAAAAAGAATAAATACTGTTGTTGAATTCTACGGTAAGGATGGGGCAGGTTCTTATGTACTTATAGGAAGTTTTCCTTTACGCAATGGGCGTGAAGTTACTGTTGATATCGAGCTTCATCGAGCAATTGATTCTGGTGTGTCTGTAACAGTTGATGATTTTGTGGTAACTTCGGGACAAGACCTTTGGACTGATCAGTACGTGGCTTATGCTGATGTTGATGGAATTATTGCTGGAACTGGAGTAACTGGTTCTATAGCAAAGGATGGCACTTGGTCTCTAATATTTAGTCCTGCGCCGGCAACTGATACTATGTTAGCAATAAATTATAAAGAGTATGTAACAGACCCTGATAGAGGTGATTGGGAAGTTCGATTGTGGGATAACGCGCGGGATATGTCGAATGCAGAAACTACACATGGTGATGAAACAAGATGTTGTGTTTTAAAAAGTACAGGGATCTCAGGAGTAGAAGAAATATTTATTGGGATAAGGGAGTGGAAGCAAACCTCAGTATTAAAATGGGGTTGGGCGTTGAATGTTTATCACAACGATCCCTTAATAATGTGGCATGTTAATCTCGATGGTTTTGACCTGGATGCTTATGATACATACACTAAAACTCCATCGAAAATACCTATGGTTCCATTTTCTGACTCAATTCTTCCTGTGTGGTTATATGTTAATAAACAGAGGGTTTTTATGGTGGCGCGATGTTCGGATTCAAGCTATACCTCAGCATATATTGGGCTTGCTTATCGTTTAGATCCGCCGTCAAGCTACTTAAGACCAACTATAGCTATTGGGGAACGGTATGATCAGCAGAATTATTCCTATGCTTCATATAGATTCTCTGCTCATAGAGGTTATAATTCAGTTTCTACAGGAACTTATATGCTTTTGCGCACAACAATTGGTATTTATAAGAATAGGGATATCTATATGATTCCTCAACAGGATGATATTGACTTACAGCCGGTTGCTTCTACATATGATGGGTTATTAATGACATGGCCAATCTATATAAAAGAGCAGGAAAATGATGTTTTACTTGTTCAATTAGATGGGGTGTTTGTTGCAAGGGGGCAATCGTTAACAGCGGAAAGTACTTTTGTTCAAGGAAGCAAAACATATCGAATTTTCCACGGCGGAGCGGATGGTGCGGTTTATAATTTTTATGCTGTGGAGGAGGTTTAATGCTTTACTCTAATTATGAGATACACACTAATATAAACGGAATAACAGACGTTATTACAAAGCTTAGAACGTTTGCAGTAGCCGCAGGTTGGACAGAATCAGGTTTCCGTTCTGGTGAGCGTTATGAGCAGAAAACAATACCTTATGGTTTTCAAGGAACTGCAGATCCGTACTATTCTCTTTTTTTTCTGAGTTCACCTGGGTGGGGTGGAGCGCAAGATCTTCTTTTTTTGTTCATGTCTCATAACTATCACCAGAGTGATATTGCTTATCACCCTCGTGGCGGGGTAGCAGGTCACGACTCTACGGATTATGTTTTTGGTTTGGGATCTGTAAAGAATACAATTTATACTGAGACAGGAAACGCAAGAGCACCTTGGCATCAGGATTCAGATAATTCCTTTGAATTTTGTAATAGTTATCAGAGTGGTACAGGAGGACTTCGAATAATACATGATTCGGTTATCCCAAAGATGTACTTGTTTGGAGATGATAAGTTTATTTGGATGACGATAACACATGATAATTTTTATCATCAACATTTTTGCTTTGGTTCTGTTGTTCCGTTAGATGCAACGATGCCTATTAATAAAAATTTGTCTTTTAGAGGGTTTTCGATTGTTACTGATGTTGGTGGGGTTTCTACATATCCATGGGAGGCATATAAAACATTTTTATCGCCCTACTCTATTAGACCATATAATTCTCTTTTTTACTTTTCTGATGCATATAATTCTCAACAAACCATGGGAAAAGTAATATGGAATGATGAATATTTAAGTCTTGTCTATGAGAATCATTACTGGTCCAAAGGAGAGGTTAAGTATGGTTCATCATTGTCACATCCGAATTTTGAAGATTTAAAAATATCAAAAACGGTCGGTGGTCGTTATCATCTTATGAAGACTGTATATTCTGGAGTACGCCCTGCAGATAGTTTTGTTCAACCTTTCGCAACAACACCTTTTTATAGTTGCAATTGCGTAGGTGAAACTCCTGGAACAGTTCTTGAGTACGGAAGTGATAAGTTTATGATTCTTCCTGATGGAACTTTAGAGTCAAACCGATGGTTTGCAATCAGAATCCAATAAATTTAGAGAGGGGAGATGTTAAATGGGAGGATTATCTGATTTTGCAACAACAGAATTAGTAGACCATGTTTTTAAAGCTGCATACACGCCTATCGCAACACTTTATTTATGTTTGTGTACAGCTGCGCCTACGGCAGCGAGCACAGGGGCAACTATTACAGAAACGGATTACACGAATTATGTAAGAAAGTCGTTTACCGCGTCTTCTTTTGGGGTTGCGGCTTCAAGAGCTATTACGCAAATTCTTGATATTAGTTTTGCTCAGGCAGGTGGCTCAAGTACGAGTGATATAACTCATTATGCTATTTGCGATGCTTCTACAGATGGCAATATGCTGGCATTTGGCTCCTTTAATTCGGCTTGGGGTGTGGCCAATGGGAATATTCCTACTATAAGTTCTGGAAAGATTATTATTACGATTGGTGCAAGCTCTGGTGCTGGGTTTACTGATATTGCTGTACATAAAATGCTTAATCTTATGTTTAGAAATGTTGCATGGACAAGCCCAAACGCAGCAATTCACTTTGGTCTTACTACAGCAACAATCTCAGATACCGATTCCATGGGAGATATCACAGAATGTTCTGGTGGTAGTTATGCAAGAGAACCGGTTCCGTCTGCGAGTATAGACGCTGCTTCAGCAGGTGTTACTACAAACAATACAGCAATTACTTTTGACACGGCTACGGGTTCGTGGGGGCTTGTGACCAGTATGTTTGTTGTCAACGACTTGTCTGGAACTGGTGGAGATTTATTTATTTTTGACAACGATAACGTTGTTGATCAGACACCAACGACAGATGATATAGTACAGTTTGCAATTGGAGCTTTTGACATAGACTTAGATTAAGGAACAGTAACTCATGGCGACACGTTCGATAATTGCTGATATTAATAATCTTTCGAGTAGTTCTGGTATTGACTCGAAGGTTGCCAGATCTTTAGTTGCTGATATTACCAACCTTTCAAGCGGCTCTAATATCGATCCGTCTGGTACAAGCTTATGGTTATCAGGGGATACCACACTTGGTATTACCTCGGATTCTTTAGCAAAGCTTAGTTTTTTGACTCGCATACCCAGTGCATATTTTGCTGATGTTTTTGGTATTTTTTTGTTAATGGGAGAATCTTTAGCTTTGGCAGTCAATTCTGCTGTAGATCTTGATGTTATATGCGAGAAGTTTGACTTGAAGACAGGAAATGGTTACAATAACCGTGAGAGTGCTGATATTCAAACTTCTGTGGTTTTATCTGGTTTACCTAATTATGCTATGGATTTTGTTTATAATCGTATTTGGCTTGAACCAAACCCATTTGACGCTGAGTTTATAGTTGCAGATGTGGTAGAAGATACTCATATGTGGAATGCTTATCTTGAATCGACTCTAACTCTTGATTATATTACAATCACTGGAGTAGGCGGAGTTTCTTTTGTTGGTCTTGCTGAGACTGATGTTTTTTCCTCAACAAGGGAAATAGATTTTTCAACTATACTCAACTTGGTGGGTGATCCTATTGTTGATAATACAGTTACTTTCACTTTCTCAAACGGGGATATTATTGTTTTTCTTGTTTTGGGTACAAGAGTCATGATCTTTCCCTACCCTCCGCAAACTGATGCTGTTTATACCGAAACATATTCTTGGCTTACCGATATACTGCGAAAATTTAATGGCAAGGAACAGCGAATAAGGAATAGGTTGGACCCAAGAATTACTAAGGAAATAACAACATTTCCAACTACTTTATTTGATCAGTCCACACTTAACCAGTTATTATCTGGTTGGCAACCGAATTTGTTTGGGGTTCCTATTTGGAGTGAAGAAAGAAAAACAACAGTTGCGCACAATGCAGGAGATAGCGTAATTACAATTAATACGGACTATGGGGAGTTTTCTGTTGGTTGGACAGCATTTATTATCGACAGTCTTCAGAACTTTGAGGTACTTAATGTTATAAGTGTGGAAACTGGGTCTGTTACTTTGGAGACAGGTTATTCCTTGGTCAATAGTTATGTTGCCGGAGCTACGGTTGTGCCTATTCATCTTTGTAAAATGCAACCCAATTTTGAGCGGACTACATTTGTAAGCGGATTTTCAAAAAATAAAGTGCTTTTTGATTATTATCCAGACACATATGAGCATTCATTTACAGCTTTTACTCAGTATAAAACTTATGACTTAGTAGAAATGCGAACTGCGGTTTCAGGTGGCTGGACAGAAAGATCCGAACGATTAATGCATCTTTTAGACCCTTTAACAGGAGTTGTTGATTACCGAGATCGTTTTGGTTACCCTGATGAAATTTTTTCTCTTTCTTTTTATCTTAATAGTCGGTCTAAGATTTGGGATTTTAAAGGCTGGCTTGCGAGTTTGGCAGGAAAGATAAAACCTTTTTGGGTTCCTACATGGCGTGATGATTTTACAATGACGCAGGAACTTCCACAGAGCCAAACTGTTATGACTGTCCGTAATACGGGATATAGTCGTCTTACAAAGCAGAACCCGTATCGGTCACATTTATATTTAAAACATATGGATGGTTCAAGTTATATGGCCCAGATTATTGATAGCGAGGAACTCAGTGTTACTGAGGAAACAATTACGTTGGATACTTCCTGGGGATTCGATGTTAATGTTGGAGATTTTACGCTTATATCCTTTTTAAATTCAGTTCGGTTAGCAAATGATGAAGTGAACATTCAATATACAGATGCGAACGAAGCTGTTTGTTCGATGTCAGTGCAGGTGATAGATGTCTTATAGTGCAATAGAAACTTCGGTTCATAGTGGTGCTCCTGCTGAGCTTTACCTTTTCAGTTATAATGGGCAATTGTATGGCTATACAAGCGCAACAAGAGCCTTAACAATAGCATCTCAACTTTATATGCCAATGCCTATGGAAAGAACAAAAATCCGTTGGACAACAAAGCTTACAGGGGGTAAATTGCTTTTAGATGTTCCTGTGAATTTTCCTATGGCTTTACTTTTTGATGGGTTTCCTCCTGAATCGCCGGTTAATTTAACTGTTTATCGTTATCATATAACGGATGCAGATGAGGAATTTATTATTATATGGGTGGGACGAGTAAGGGGTGCTTCGTGGCAAGAAACTAAAGCGGTTTTATCTTGTGATAGTTTTGCCACAACGTTAAATAAAACAGGACCGCGTCTTCAGTTTCAATATATGTGTAATCATGTTTTGTATGGACTTCAGTGTGGTGTTTCTGAGGCAACATTTTCAACAAATATAACTCTTACTTCTATTTCTGGATTGAATCTTTATTCAATAGGATTTGCGAGTTATGATGATGGATGGTTTACTGGTGGTTATTTTAGGTTCAACAATAAGTACCGAATGATTACTTCTCATGTAGGAGATCGAATTACCGTTACGGCTTTGATAGATCAATTGGCAGATGGTTCAGTAATAACTGTCAGTGCTGGGTGCGATCATAATTTTAGTACCTGTGTGAGTAAATTTTCAAACAATCGCAGATATGGTGGATATCCTTTTGTACCAAACCGAAACCCGTTTGTTGTAGGATTATAAAAATGACAGTCTTAGTTACACTTATAATTTCATTAGTTTTAATGGTAGTTTCAGAGCTTTTAAGGCCAAAACCGGATATAGAAGACGCAAAGGCCGCTGGATTGGGAGATTTTGATTTTCCTACAGTTTCTGAGTCTAGACCGGTTCCTTGTGTTTGGGGTTTAGTTGAATTAAAAGCACCGAATGTAATTTGGTATGGTGATTTAGAGGTAGTTCCTATTGAAGAGAAAATCAGAACTGGGTGGTTTTCGAAAAAAACGGTAAAAATAGGGTATGAATATCACATGGGAATGCATTTTGCGTTGTGTTCCGGTAAATCCGCTATGGAAAGGATTTTCTTTGACGAACGTTCTCTATGGTCAGGAAATGCCAATGCGGATACATCTTATAGTATAAATAAACCAAGTTTCCATAAAGGGGACGATGCTGGTGGGGTTAAGGGTACTTTTTATTTTAAACCAGGGGATCCCAATGCAAGCACTCAAAACGGTTATCTTTTAAGTAAAGTTAGCGCTAATTATCCAGACCATTACGGAATTACAGCTGTTATTTTTAGGCATGTATATATTGGAAATAGCCCCACGATTGGGAGGATGTCTTTTTTTGTGCGTAGACTTCCGACTGCACCCTCCGCGACTTATGCTGATATTAATGGTTATGCAAACGCAGCTAATATGATTTATGAGATCGTTACTAATAAAGAATGGGGAGCTGCTTTATCACCCTCGCTTATCGGTTTAGATAGTTTTAATGGTGTAGCAGAAACGCTTTACAATGAAGATTTTGGTCTTAGTATGCAGTGGGACAATAGAAAATCGTATGAGGATCTGGTTGAAGAAATACTCAGGCATGTGGATGGGGTGATGTATTATGATATTCTTACAGGTTTGTTTAAACTTAAACTGCTGAGACCTGATTACACGATCGCAGAGTTGCCTCTATTCGACGAATCAAATATAATTGCTCTTAAAGAATGTTCTAAACCAAGTTATGAAGAAACTGCTAATGAGCTGCATGTAGTGTATTATGATGCCCTTGAAAGAAAGGAACGAACTGTTATTGCTCATGATACAGGTAACTTGCAGATGCAAGGTACTATCATTAGTGTTGAGAAAAAATACTCCGGAATTTGTACTAATGCTGTTGCGGGAAAAGTTGCAGTTCGTGACATGAAAGTATTATCCACACCTGTATTAAAAGTTAGTTTTTATTGCGATAGAGATGCTTTTAACCTTACACCTGGGGATCCTTTTCTATTTTCTTGGTCTGATCGTGGTATTGCTGAGGCTATTCTTAGAGTTGTCGAGATTGATCTTGGTTCATTAACTGATAGTAGAATTTATATTGATGCTGTTGAAGATGTAAGCAGCGGGGAAAGCGCTATTTATGATGGCAGTGGTACGTCTGGAGCTATAGTAGCTGATGATAGTCCTATCGATATAGTTACTTACTTACAAATTGAAGCTCCTTATGTTTTACGTAGCCTTGCAGGTTATGTAGAAGAATCCGAAGCAGAAGCGGATATGGCAGTTCAGTTGTATTTAGCTATAACTCCATCGAATTATACGAAGGAGTATGATTTTTACGAAAAAAGTACAGACGGTATTTATTCATTACATACAAGTGACGGTAGTTTTGGACCCACAGCAATTATTTACGAAGCACCTGGTTTAGTGCAAGAGGTTCTAACATCTTCTTTTACTGCTGAGGTTGAGTCCATGTTATCTTTGTGGGATTTAGAAGATATATCCGCGCGAGAATTAAGTGGGTTACTTTATTGTGATGGGGAATTTATGTCTTATGAATCAGCTGTCATAACAGATGATGTTTACATAACTTTTACTAATCTTCATAGAGGTTTATTGGATACTGTACCTGCTGTACATAGTTCGATTGGGACCCGTATTTGGTGTGTTTCATGGGCTGCTCAATTGAATAAACGTTTTGATGCCACTGGCAGTGTTACGACCGTAGCACAACCGGAATCAACCGGAGGCATTTTAGAGTTATCCTCCTGCACATCAAGGACAATAACCTTTGATTCTAGAGGTTTAAGACCGTATCCTCCTGGGAATTGGCAGTTAGAAGGTTCTCATTATCCTGTTAATTTTACAGGTGATTTACTTGTTGATTGGAACCATAGAAATCGAGAACTCAATACGGCTGAAGCCTGGTATCAAACCGATGGCGATGTAGGTTCTGCTGAAGCAGGGACAACTTATGAGTTAAAATTTTATAATACAAATGGCGATGCGTTATTGCGTACAGTATCCGGTTTGACGGGTATAACTTATACTTACACAGAAGTAGATCAATTGGCAGATAATGGAGGTGTTACGCTTCCTCCAGGGTTGAGAGTAACAATGACCAGCAGTTGCAACGGGTATACAGGTTTGCAAACTCATGATTGGACAACAATACGAAGTTAAAATATTTGTTTTCTTGTAAGTTTTTTATCAAATTGTTAAGGGATAGATATGTCAGCATCAAATTTTTTAGAATCGGCTATTGCTAACTATATTTTTAGGTCAGTATCTCTTACTGCACCGACAGAGATTAATATAGGCTTATTTACAACAATGCCAAATGAGTATGGTGTTGGTGGTGTTGAGCCATCTGCTACTGAGTACGCAAGGGTTCTTTATGGACCTGGAGCTTCTTATTGGACTGAGCCTCAATCAGGCGATGGTATTTCAAGCAATGTGTCAATGGTTCTATTTCCGGCACCAACAGGAGCCGCATGGGGTACAGTTATCGGATTTGGGATATGGGATCAATCCGCAAATCTTTTATTTGATCATCAGTTTGCTATGGCCGTAATTATAGGATCTGGAAGTGACGCGCCTAAGTTTGACCCTGGTACATTGAGGGTAATTTTCTCATAGCAAAGGGGGATAAAAATGGATGACTGTTTTGTTGAGGATTGCGAAAACATAAAAGAAGTTAAGTCAATTTTAAGAAGAAAAGTATCTTTATCAACACTTACAATTGTCGCAGGAGTTGTTACGATATGTATTGGATCCGTTGTTGCTGTTTATGGTTATGTTATGCAGGATTCGCTTTCAAGAATAATAGCAGAGGAAGCTCAAATTACAACCAATACCATATTAGCCAGTGAAAATAGAGTTGAAATAACAAATCTTAAGCGTTCCTTGTTTACAAAAAACGAGTTCAAGTCTATGCTGAGGGAAGTCCTTGCCGATTGTAACGAACAATGAGTAAACTTATCTGTATAAACGAAGAAGGGGGGGGTGGTTTTATGAATCCAAGATCGATATTTATTGATCCTGGACATTGAGCTGGGTGGCCATGATAAAGGTGCTTCATATTGTGGAGTGGATGAATCTGATATAAACTTGCCAATCGCTTTTTATTTGGATTACGAGCTTAGATTAGAAGGAATTAAAACATTTCTTTCAAGGGATAAAGATGAATATATTTCTTTGTATCAAAGAATATTTACTGCCAATATGTTAAGAGCAGATTTTTTCGTCTCTATCCATTGTGATGCTTTCGAAGTTCCTGCTGCGTGTGGGATGACAGTGCATACGTTTACAACACATTCAGCAATGTCCATGGTTTTAGCAAAGGAAATTGACAACCAATTGATAAACCAGTTCCCTGAGGCAAGGCATAGGGACATTAGAGAATCAAATTTATATGTCCTTGGCAATACTGTAATGCCAGCAGTTCTTGTTGAATGTGGATTTTTATCTAATGATATTAGGAGAGAGTTTTTAAAAGAAGCCGAGAATCAGAAAAGACTGGCACAAGCAATTAAGCAAGGAATAATTTTAACAATATGAAAACACGAGTTTTAACCAGTCTATTAAAAAAGGTAAGGGCAACAGTAACAAGCAAAGAGTTTAGACAAGTAGAAGATATTATTATTAATGTGGCTTTGCTTTCTTCAGACCCGAAAGTAAGAGCCGCTGCTAAAGTAACTCGTTTGGTTCTTAACGCCAAACATAAAAAGGAAAAGGAACAAGTATCGTGAATTCAATAACGACTGATATAATGGATGTGCTGATGATTCCGGAAAAGGATTTTCCATTTCTGGCATTAACGGATAATATGCATTCTTTATTTTCTGCTGGTATTAAGTTCCATGAAAAAGGTTCTTATAATCATTTATTGTGGTATGTTTCACCTAATGTAGTTATTTCTCAAGATTGGCTTTTGCATAGAGTACCGGCAGAAAAGTATCTGACAGGAAATCATAGAATAAAGCTTATAACAAGTCCCACGTGGCGTGACCATGAGCGAGAATTAATTAAAAATTATCTTGATTCGGAAGTGAATAAACCATGGTACGATAGACTATATGATCCGCTGCAAATTGTAGGTTTGGCAATGGGTTTGCGGTGGCTTCAGATACCAGGCAAGTCAAGGATTTGCAGTGATCATGCTAATGTCTTGCGCTTGGTAGACGAGAATTATGATTTAGAGCACCCTTCGCCAACTGAGGTTAATAAATACACAAAGAAAAATGATCAGCTTTATAGTGTGTATATGAGATTTGTACCAGATTAATAATAACGATAAAAAAAGGAGGTCTTTATGAAAAAAATATTTATAACGTTGTTTTGTTGCCTGTTTCTTTGTATACCTTTTGTTAGTGCGGAACCGAGCGATATCGCAAGTAAAAATAGAATTTTTACTTGGACAGCAAATACAGAAGCTGATCTTGCAGGATATAAGATTTATCATGAAAAGAAATTTCTTGTAACCGTTTCTGATCCTACTGCAATAAGGTTTGAGTATGTTGTTGATGAACTGGCAGAAGGCGATAATATTTTTAATATGACAGCTTTTGATACAGCAGGGAATGAAAGTGTTTTTTCAGAGGATGCTATTTTTACTTACGATAGTACAGCGCCGGCAGCACCTGGCGAAGTTGTGGTATTTAAACAAACGCTTAACACGCGGGTAACAATAGAAACATTTGATTAATACGCGCTCTAAATAATTGGTGTTAGAATGGCTTTAACGATAACAATAGAAGGCAAGGGAGTTATAGCAAACTCAGACTCACTGACTGCTGATACAGCAGGCGGGAGTTGGGGTAAGGTAGGAAATGGTTCTCTCTCCCTTTCTACGGAAACGTATCTTGTAGGATCCTCGTGTGTTGCTCTTGCTGTATCAAATGAACATTCAGCACTGTATTATGATCTTGGTGCTGGAAATGAATTGGATTTCGATATTGCAGGAGCTGAAGAAGGTCAGCATATTTATATGTGGATATTTCTGCCTACTCCAGGACTTGGAGAATCCATTGCCAATGAAGGCGGAAAGATTCGGCTATACACCACGCTTTCTGATTATCGTTCTTATATGATTACAGCTTCTGATGATAGTAATGGGTGGAACGGTGGGTGGAGATGTTTTGTGCTTGATCCCACCAAAGCAGGAACTTTTACCGACTCAGGAACATATGATCATGGTTCTATTCGTTATATCGGTGTTGATTACGATGCAAAGGCAAATGCCAAAGGTGATAATGTTTTTATTGACCAGATTTCGGTAGGTTCTGGCCTCCGCATAACCGGTACCTCTACAACAGGATGGGCAGATGCCGTTGCTTATTGCACAGACCTTCCCAATAGGGGTTGGGGCATGTTGCAGGAACGAGAGGGAATTTATTATGCCTATGGTAAGATCTATATCGGAGATGCTACCAGCCAAGCAGCTGCGGTTTCTTTTACGGATTCCGGCCGTGTTATTCAGTTTGGAGAAAGTGAATATTATTATAATTCAGCATGGGTCACCTCCGCTGATATTGATTACAGTGGTATAGTAATTGAAGATCATGCCTCGTATATCACCACATATGAGGATGGCGTTATCGTTGGTTCTGATAAAGGCAGGTCTGGCAGCACCATAATTGGAAACTCTAATCATGATGTAGCGCTTGATTTTTTTGGAGGTAATAACGCGAACTCAGTAACAGCTTTATATGGAACCACTATTAAAGAAGTTACAGGTCTTATAAATAGCGGGAACGATATTGGGCATAAGTTTTTAGGGGTTTCTTTTTTAAAATCAGCTCAATTTGATCCGGTAGGCGCTCCGGTGATACGGAACTGTATTTTTGCAGAGGTCGCACCAAATGCTGCAGCTCATTCAGCGGCATTGCTTTGGAATTCAAATATAGATATTCAAGACTGTAGCTTTATAGCTAATAATGATCCGGCGGGTAGTTACGTAGGCCATGGTATTGAGCACTCTGTGGCTATCTCAACTGTATACACAAATCTGGTTTTTTCAGGAAATGAGAAAGATGTTTTGTTCAGTGCTACAACAGGGAACCTTGTGGCATCGAAGTCAGGAACGTCAGATCCGTCAACATACACTAACTCATCAACAGGAACCGTAACATTTCCTGGTTCTGTACCGTTAAAAATAAGAGTTTTGGATGGAGATGATAACAATGCTCTTGTTGTGGGTGCTCAAACTTCTATCTATCTTTCATCGGATAATACGGAACTGATGAACGAAGATACAAACACATCCGGATTAGCGGAGGATTCTTTCGCTGGAACTACTCCTGCGAATTGTTATATAAGGGTACGTAAAAACTCAACGGGAGGAACAAAGTACAAAAGCTATTCGTCAGTAGGAACCATCGAATCCAATACAGGACTTGATATCACAGTAGTTTTAACTCAAGATGCAATAACAAATTAAGCGGAGGAGCCATGGATGCTATAAAAGTAAATCCTGGAAATGCAAGTGATGATATAAATATTTATTATTTGGGTGACAATCGGCAGAAAAGAATTGTATGGGCCGGAGCAACAGACGGAACTGAAGATGCTTCAATGAACCAGTTGTATTCCGGTTTAATGGATCATTTTGATGAGTCCCTGCAAATGGACGACGGTATACCAATGTCTGCTCAGACACCTGTTGAGTATACCATAGGTAAAATCGACGCAGGTGATAATGATCCGTGGTACGTTTCATATAAAACAATGGAATTTCTTAACGGTGGCGCTCTTCAAACTTCTGGTTGGACAAGAGTCCAGGATTCCAATACTGGAATTGTCGTTGTGCCGGTAACATCGAA
>Ga0209633_10000572_pt1 | contig 41937 bp, 37 predicted proteins | sample Cruoilmetagenom1_FD_187290 | JGI IMG/M metagenome (GOLD analysis project Ga0209633, IMG submission 187290) | Oil polluted marine microbial communities from Coal Oil Point, Santa Barbara, California, USA - Sample 1 (SPAdes) (version 2) | ecosystem: Environmental > Aquatic > Marine > Oil seeps ...
TTTTGTCGAGATAAAATGTTGTTTCAAAGGAGCTTCCAAAGCCGACATAGTTCATAAAGATATTCTCACCAGCCCCTGTACCCCCGTCGGAGCCGTCAATCTGTATCGCATCAGGGCCTTCTCCCGCCTCTTTCATACCCTCTATGAGCAAATCGATCTCATCGAGTCTCCCCACGCATAGCTTTATTCCTACCGGAAGCCCGGTTAGTTTTCTAACCCTCTTTATAAATTCAAGCATTTTAAGTACAGATTCCTTGGGAGTGGCGGCAATTAACTCAGCATGCTGCCCAGGGCTTATGATAGTTTCTCCGGGTTTTACTTTTCTAACCGCGGCGATTTCAGGGGTAACTTTTACTCCCGGGAGCACTCCCCCCAGTCCGGGTTTGGCGCCCTGTGAAATTTTAATCTGGATCATTCCGATGTTATCATTGTCTCTGACTAAATCCCTAAGGTGGGCTTCATCTAAAAAGCGGGCGGGGGTGCCGTCATTTAAAACTCCGTCTTTCCCAACTCCGAATTTGCCGGTGCCAATCTGAAAGACCACATCGTTTCCAGCGATCCCGTGAGGACCATAGCCGCCTTCACCGGTATTGACGTACGCTACGTCCTTTGCCCCTATGCTTATGCATTCCGCGGCTTTCCAGTTAATGGAGCCGTAACTCATGGCGGATACGTTTACGGAGTTCTTTATGGTAAACGGCCTTACTCCCACTCTTTTTTCACCTACGATAACTTCATAACTCGCTTTGTTAACTGCCCCCGGGAAATTTCTATGAAGGAGATGAGACTGGGCAGTATTTTCTAAATCAAACTCATCAAGCTCAGTGCCGAAGCTGGATATGGGCTTTATTGCTTTTGCCTTTTGATATATATAGTCCCTTACTATTCTGGGTATCGGTCTCCCGTTAGTGTTCGTCTCGTTAAAATACTGCAGGTACTTATCACGAAAAGTATCCTCAAATAAATATCTGATCCTGCCAAGCGGCCCGTATATTCTAATAAGAGTTCTGTCGTCCTGTACAAAAAGCTCTCTAGCCGAAAAGATCACAATAGCTGTTGCGAATAAAGATATGAAGTAGAGCCAGCTCTTAAAGTAGATTCCTAAAGCTATGGCTGCTACGGCCAAGACGATGCTCGATATATCCATAACCTTCTCAAGTGGAGGGTTATACGTATAGGGAACAAGACCTTGTTCTTTGCCTAACCCTTTTAATTTCTCTAAATATTGCCTGCTGTCTGAAGATTTTTTATATCCCATTTTTATAGTCTAAATAAAACCAGCTCCTTTTAAAACCTGCTGTATAAATTTAGGTGCCTTTACTCATACGTTATCAGAAATATTTTGTTTGCTATCAACTCTAATAAACAACTTTCCCATCTGTCCAAAAAAGAGCGGAATTAAGCTCATACATATTATTAACAACCATCCATCGTATCCAGGTTCTACTACCTTAAGCACTTTCGCAACAGGAGGGAAATAGACGGCTACCAGTATCAGGGCGGCACTTATAAATAGTGCTCCCCATACATATAGATTTCTGGTTATCTCATTATTAATTATGGCCGAGGTTCTATCACGCATATTAAAAACATGAAAGAGTTGGACAAATGCAAGGGTAAGAAATGAGACCGAGACAGATTTTTGTGTTTCAAAACCAAGATAGTATAAAGAAAGAAGAAGAGCTCCGAGCACCGAAATGGTAATGATAAGCCCATATCCCGCGATCTCAATCCAATTACGCTTTGTCATAATCGGCTCTTGAGGATCCCTCGGTGGCAATTTCATTACATTACCACCCCCTTCGCCCATCCCAAGTGCAAGAGCGGGAAAGACATCGGTAACAAGGTTTAAAAAAAGTATTTGAAGCGGGAGAATCGGCAAAGGCACGGCAGCAAAGGATGCGAACGACACAATCATTATTTCACTCACGTTACAGGAGATAAGGTATGTAATAAACTTTCTAATATTTCCAAATATTATACGCCCCTCCTCAATAGCAGCTACGATGGTTGAGAAGGAGTCGTCTTTTAAAACTATGTCAGAAGCTTCTCTGGCCACTTGCGTGCCTCTTAGTCCCATTGCTATGCCTATATCGGCCTTTTTCAGTGCAGGGGCATCATTAACACCGTCCCCGGTCATCGCAACAATCTGTCCCTGCCCCTGTTTAAACGAAACAATGTCTAATTTCTGCTCCGGACTTACCCGGGCAAGAATAGGTGTTTTATTTATTTCATCTAATTGCTCTGTGGATAATTCCGAGAACTTCCCTATATCCTTACCCTGAACAGCCGCTGCCTTATCATCAGGCACAAGACCAACCGCAAGGGCTATGTTTTTTGCCGTAGCCGGGTGATCACCTGTTACCATAACGACTTTAATTCCGGCATCCAGGCACTTAAGGATAGAATCTCTGACATCCAAACGAGGCGGGTCCAGGAGACATACGAGCCCTAAAAAAGCAAGCTTTTCATATGGATCGGAGCTTGCGCTTTCCACCTCTTTCTCGCCGTGGGCTATAACGCGGTAACCTTTCCCTGCAAGCTCTTCATTCATTTTATACCAGTAGTCCTTAAGCTCGTCCGTGAAATCCGCCTGCCCATTTTCAGTTAGAATTTTAGATGAGATTTCGAGCAACGAGTCAGGCGCTCCTTTTACCGCTACCAGGAAAGATCCGTCTTTTTGGTGAAAGGTCGACATCATATTTACAGACGTATCAAAAGCTTCAACTCTTATTTCAGGATAAAGTCTAAGCAGATCCTTCTTTTGAATCCCGGCTATATCCCCCGCAAAGAGAAGAGCTATCTCAAGGGGGTCCCCTATGCTCCGGCGGCTTTTAGCTAAATCTTTTTCAAGAGAGGCTCCGTTGCAGAGAACGCCTACTTCCAGCACTTCTTTTAAGACAGGGTCATCAAGCGGCTCAATCCTCTTTCCCTGAATAGAGAACATATTTTCCCCGGTCTTTTCATCATGTTTTATTTCAATCAATCCCGCAGCGGTTGCTATTAACTTAACGCTCATTTTATTCTCTGTGAGCGTCCCTGTCTTATCCGTACAAATAACATTTGTTGACCCGAGGGTTTCTACCGCGCTAAGTTTGTTGATCAGAGCGTTTCTTCGGGCCATTCTCATCATTCCTCTCGCAAGAGCAATTGTTGCCACGACGGGAAGCCCTTCGGGTATTGCAGCCACTGCAAGAGCAATACCGGTCTCTATCATCAGAAACATCTCTTTTCCCCTCAGGATACCTATCACAATAATAGAGGCCGCTACAACAAGAGTTGCCCATATTAACTTGCTTCCTAGTTGATTGAGGTTCTTATCAAGAGGTGTTTTTTCATCCTCAGCTGATTCGACCAGCACACTGATATTGCCTATTTCAGTACTTACGCCTGTAGAAGTGACAACTCCCTCGCCGGAGCCTCTTGTCACAGCCGTACCCATAAACACCATATTCGTACGCTCTGAAACGGGCAGAACTTCTCCTAGGGGTTCTATCTGTTTTGGCACCGGTACCGATTCACCCGTTAAAGAGGATTCATCCGATTCGAACCTTGAGGCTTTAAATAATCTTATATCGGCGGGAACCATATCTCCTGCTTCCAGAATTACTATATCCCCCGGTACAAGATCTTCCGCAGCTAGTTTTATGATACCGCCGCCGCGTCTTACAGAAGCCTCAATATGGACGAGTCTGTAGAGAGCCTCCATTGATCTTACAGCTTTGATCTCAGTGAGAAAACCGATTGCAGAATTAATGACTATAACGATTACAATGGCTACGCCTTCCAGCCAATCACCAAGTACAAAGGATAATGCGGACGCTATAGCGAGCAGAAGGACTATAAGGTTTTTGATCTGGTTTAAGAGAATAATCCAGAGGCTCTTGGGCTTTGCCTTTTTTAGACGATTTTTGCCGTATGTTTGTAATCGTCTTAAAGCTTCTTTCTCATCCAGCCCTGAATCGGGAGAAACTTTTAGCTCATTGGTGAGAACTTCTATAGAATCCCGGTAAGGCGTATTAGGTTCATTCATTTTTCAATCTATGAGGTAAATTAACAGCTTGTAGCAACGTGCGTTTGTCTCTTATAGAAACGCAACAATTAAGCTAAACCCCTTAGGAGATAGCCCACAACATAGGCTATAACGGCCGCGGCGCCCCCGATGAACAACATCTCAAGACCCGCAAAAATCCATTTCTTTCCTACTATTTGCCCCTTAACCGAACCAACAATAAAAAAGGCAATAGATGTAAGAATTATGGATAACGTAAAGGTTTCGCTCCTAAAGGAGTCATGGAAATAGGATAGAACATATGCCAGCAGTGGTATAAATCCTATCAAATTAAAAGAAATAAAGGTCACGATAGCGCTTTTAATTGGAGAAGTGTGGTCTTCAAAAATACCAAACTCATCCTTCATCATGGTATCAACCCATACTTCCTGATTGCTTGTAATAATTTCCACCGCATCGTCTAGCTGCTGACCCGAAAAACCTTTTTCTGAAAAGATATCCCTTATTTCCTGAGTTTCTTCTTCAGGAACATGTATGACTGAATGCTCCTCAGACTTTCGGATTTTGTCAGCATACTCCTTTCGGGATTTGGTGCTAAGGTAGTTTCCGACAGCCATTGAGAAACCGTCTGCAAAAAGGTTGGCAAAACCTAAGATTAATACGATAGTAGGGGATAGTGATGCACCTGTTACACCGGCAACAATGGCAAAAGTTGTAACAGAGCCGTCGATTCCGCCGTATACGAAATCTGATAAATAAGAGCTGATTTTCACTTCTGAATTTTTATTTGCCATAATCCATACTTTAAAGAAGAGTTTCTGATATTAAAACATGATTCACCCTCAATATCACTTAAGACTCTGTATTGCGGAAAGATGACAACTATTCTTCATTAACTCTAGTCAATCACTGAGGATAAAAGCAAGATTCGTATCGTTCTTAAAATTACTACAGTACCTCTAGAGCGGCTTAACAGTAATAACAGGGCAGGGCGCTTCCCGTATGACTCTCTCCGCAACGCTACCTATAAACTCCTCTCTTCTGAATTCTTTTCCACCGTAAGTATTCATAAAAATAATATCTATATCCATCTCAGAGGCATAGTCAATGATTCCCTTACAGGCATTCTTCGCGGTCTTTACTACCGTATTAACCTTTATTCCAAGCTTGGCCTCATTGATTTTCTTTGTAAGATTGTTATAAGAATTACCCCTTAACCGCTCCACTACCTCAGGGGGGTATTTTTTGTTGCCGATCTCTACAACGTTTAGGCTTGTGACATTGAGATCCAGATACTCAGCCAGTCCCGCTGTAAAGAGCAGATCTCTGGAAGTGATATTATAGAGATCCGTAGGTACGAGTATATTCTCAACTTTGATGGGGCCCGACTTTTTCCTGGCTACCATTACCGGTATGGAGGAGCGTCTTATTACCTTAAGAGCGGTAGCTCCCAAAAGATACTTATCCTGCGCTCTTCCTTTTCCCAAGATTATTAAATCTGATTTTTCTTCTTCCGCAGTTTTTATAATTTGAAGATGAGGCACGCCTTGAGCAATCCGCGTTTTAAAACTAAGCCCTTTGGCTTCAAACTCTCTGGCTCTATCATTTAATCTGTCGCTCTCTCTGGACTCTGTCTCTTTAATCCATTTAGCTATCAGATCATATTCCTGCTCAGGGAACTGGTCCTTCATGTCCACTTCAAAATAATCGGGGATTACATATAGCCCCACAATTTCAGCTTTACATCTATAAGCAATATCTTCTACATAAGAGAGCGCGTCTAAAGAATCAGTCGATCCGTCTGAGGCCCAAAGTATTTTTTTAATCAACTGGAATATCCTCCTTATATCAAATAAAGACTTTAGTTATTGTAATTAATTCAAAGTACTAATTAAAATACCCGTACTTTAGATTAGGACAATTTCTAAAAGAAACAAATTGCATTTTTAAGGTAAGGGTATTGGTTTTTGCACCGCATTACCAATAGGTTGTAGTGTTTCTAAATACGCAAATATCGATCCTAAATCTTCATCACTTAACTTTGCGTAGTCCTTCCATGGCATGGGCGGCTTAATACCTCTTTTAAGATTGACATGACGTCCGCTCCTCATTATTTCAATAAAAATTTCCTCATTCCACTTCCCAATTCCGCTCTCCGGATCAGGAGTCAAATTTGTCGAGAAACTAAGTCCCCACTCACCTGCCCACACAGTAGAATCAAGTGAGGATACAAATTCGAGCCACTCTTGAGAATTAAGTTCAACCGCCGGGATTTCGGGGATCTCCGAATCAGAAGGATGTCCTGATAGAGTTCTTTTGCTATCGGGTATTAATCCATCCTTTGTTTCAACAAGCGGCGTATGGCAATCGTTACACCTGCCCTCATTGACCAACTGTTTTCCCCTTCCAATGCGATCTTTTCGTGCGCTATCGTCACTGGAATCTTGCGCATTAAGAACTGAATGCGGAACAGATATAAGAAGTGTAACTAACAATATCTTTCTCAGCATATATTAGACCTCCTAATTACATAAATTACCCACTAAGGTCTGGTAACCAATACGGGGCAGTGAGCTTCACGTATTACTTTCTCGGCCTCACTGCCTAAGATAATTCTTTTAAATCCCTTTCTTCCATGTGTATTCATTATAATAAAATCAAACTTGTTCTTTTTCGCATAATCTCTAATAGCTAATGAAGGGCTTGCTCCGTATATTACTTCTGTACTGAGACTTTGTTTAGTTCTCTTTTTTGTTTTGAGAAATTTATCTTTGGCTAGATTAGCCATACGATCTAATTCCTGATGAGATGTTTTGATAAATTTATTTATCAGGGAAGGGGGAATATCGTGGGAGTTTGGGTTCAGCCAGAACACGTATAAAAGCGTTACAGAAGCATTAAGTAATCCCGCGAACTCAAGAGAGGATACAATCGTCGACTCAGTACTATCAGAAACATCTACAGGTACTAATATCTTTTCTATTTTGCTTATACCTTTTTTCCCTTTTCCTTTCACAGAAAGTACAGGAACAGGGGAGTTCCTTAATACTTTAGCCGTATTGCTGCCTATTATTGATCTCTCAATAAATCCCTGGCCGTGTTTACCCATAACAATCAAGTCACACTTAGCGCTCTTTACAGTTTTAATTATCCCCTCGACTGTGCCGTCCCTTAGAATTTTAGATGTAGAATTAATTCCTTTTTCTTTGAGCCCCTGGGAAATCCGTTTAAAGCGTCTCTCAAATTTCTTTTCAGTTTTCTCTACGATACCCATTATGAGTTCTTCAGAATTCGGATAAAGGGAGGTAAGAGGAAAGTGGATTTCACTCACAAACAAAGATAGAATGTCGGCCCCTAATTTCTCAGCAAAAAATGTAGCGTATCTTAGAGCGCTGTTTGACTCTTTTGATCCATCTGAAGCCCAAAGTATTTTTTTAATCAAGGTATTAACCTCCTGATGGAATGTCCTGATCTTCTCTTATGATATTATTTTACTCTATAATTCACAACTGCGCTTCTTCTTTTGGATAAACGGGTGATATAATAACACTAATAAAACTTTATAGGTGACGATAGAGCATGAAAGCCATGATCTTAAAAGAGACCACTGATCTTAGTAAAAACAAGTCCCCGCTTGAATTGGCGGATATTGCAGCGCCGGTCCCAACGGACGGAGAAATTCTGATTCGCATCTCGGTCTGCGGAGTCTGCCACACTGAGCTTGACGAGATAGAGGGACGGACACCGCCTCCTAAATTTCCTGCCGTGCTCGGGCATCAGGTCGTGGGCAGGGTTGAGGGGGCCGGCGGGAAAGCCGATAAATTTAAAAAAGGCGATAGAGTAGGGGTGGCCTGGATATATTCTTCGTGCGGTGAGTGCCGTTACTGCAAGGAAGGCAACGACAACTTATGCCAGGAGTTTAAAGCAACCGGCAGAGACAAAAACGGCGGTTACGCCGAATATATGACTATATCGGAGAGCTTTGCTTATAGAATCCCCGAAGTGTTTACGGACACAGACGCAGCGCCTTTACTATGCGCAGGAGCTATCGGCTACAGATCTCTAAGACTTACAGAACTTAAAGACGGCCAGAGTTTAGGACTCACCGGGTTCGGGGCTTCAGGTCATCTAGTTCTTAAAATGGCAAAACATATGTTCCCTAACTCAAATGTCTATGTATTTGCCCGAAGTGAAGAAGAAAGAGAGTTTTCTAAACACCTGGGAGCACTCTGGGCAGGGGAAGCCCAAGACCGTTCGCCTCAAAAGCTTGACGCCATAATCGACACAACACCTGTATGGAAGCCTGTGGTAGAGGCTCTTGGAAATCTTAACACCCAGGGGCGACTGGTTATCAATGCTATCCGTAAAGAAGAGGTAGATAAGAACTACCTTCTAAATCTGGACTATCCCCGGGACCTTTGGATGGAAAAAGAGATAAAGAGCGTGGCGAATATAAGCAGAAAAGATGTAGTGGAATTTCTAGAGTTGGCAGCTCAAATAGCGATTAAGCCCCAGATAGAAGAATATGCTCTCGAAGACGCGAATAGCGCGCTTGTTGAATTAAAAGAAGGAAAAATAAAGGGATCTAAAGTACTAATAATAGATTAATTATATTTCCGCTAATGTGCGCTGTATGACTGACGTTCCTGTAATCACACTGCTCAAAATCCACCGTCATTCCCGAATGTCTTAATCGGGAATCCAGTCTTTGTCCTTCTGAACCATGTCCTGAACTTGTTTGGGTATCTAGTCAGAATCTAATCTTTATCTTTCCATTTCTTCCCATTGAAAGAGGGAAAGGCCTTAAGCAGAGGCCATTTGACCGACTTGAGCTACTTCTTTTTCAAGTGGTATTTCCGGAGTCTCTCGTTCAGTTTTTTTCCAGTTCTTTTCCTGCTCTTTTTTATAATACGCGTTCTGATCGTGGTATATAGCTCCCTCTGGCAGCCATTCCCAGAGCGGGCCCAAGTCTTTTCTCATAAGATCCATATAGAATTCGGGAAGAACAGTTGTTTCCCCTTCAAAGTAAGCCCTAAATGGTCTGTCTTCATCCAAACGCCTACGGACTTCTCTGTAGAACTTCATTCTTCCAAAACCCTCAGTTGATACGGCACGAACAAAATTCAGAGCCTTTGGAAAGGTAGTTTTGGTTTCAACAAAGCGGTGCCAAATTGATGACCAGGAGAAAGAATGTTCTACAAGGCCAATTATGCGGTCATACATATCAGGCCACGAGCTGTATTTGGGCCTTACATTCATAGCGTGGTTATTGTTTAAGAAATGAAATGGAAACGGCAGTACCCTGCCTTCTCCCTGATATTCAAGATTTAACGGCGCCGCTTCCCCAAATGAAGTTAAAAGAGGGAATGCGGGAAAAGCAGCGGGGGACATATCCACAAATTTCTTTGTCAGCTCAAAGGATTCAGGTCCATCGTCACAATCAAGACCAAGGACAAAGTTCGTTTGTATGTAGGGCAAATATCTAAGTATCATGTTTACATGCTCTGAAACAACTTCAACCTTTGCCATCCCTTCTTTCTTCCCTGTCTTGGACTTGGCCGCCAGACCGAACCAGGATTCGATTCCGGGGAGAATAGCTTTAAACCCATTATCTCTCAGGCGTTTTAAATGTGGTTCTGATAAAAGCGACAAACTGCTTTCCGCTATAAAATCTATACTATTGGGAGGCACAGCTTCTTCAATAACATTCATATAATCGTCGAACCTGACTCCGAAATTGGGATCATACCAGCTAACAACAGGGCGTTTGTATTTAGTTCTGACAAATTTCAAATCTTCTTTCATAGCTTCAAACTCAAGCGGTTGGTAGGGCACCTTTGCATCTATACAAAAGCTGCATGTGTAAGGGCAACCCAGGCTCCCTATCATTGGAACCATTTTGACCCAAGGAGCTTTTCTAAGTGCAAGCTCAATATATTTCCAGCGCTCACGTATTCCAGGTAGAGAAGCGGGCTGTTGAGAGGCGGATAAATGCCTTCCTAGTTCAAGGTTTTGAGAACATTCTTCCAATACTTCCCTGCAAATCTCTTTATCGGTAAGACCAAGTACATAGTCAAAATATTTCTGGGCATCTTCAGGGTAGCAGCGCGCGTGAGGACCGCCTAAAACTGTTATCACGCCTTGAGAGCGGTATAAATTGCTCAAAGCATAAGCCTGTATTGCAGATTGCGTAAAAGCACTGATGAAAACTATATCAATATCTTTGGGTGTATCTGTTTTTAATTCTTCACACCCCGTAAATGAAAATAATTCAACATTATGACCCATTTCTTCACACCATACAGCAATAACTTGAGGCATAAGGCCTGCAAGGTTTGCATGCATCATGCGTGCCCAGATTGATTTGTTTGGAGATTTAGTAATGAAATCAATTATTCCTATCTTGAGTTTTCGCATATATACCCCTTGAAGTTTGGCTCCGCTATTGTTTGACTCGTCTATCGAAATGCGATTTCGCAAGTCTCGAGAGTGTGTGGCTCCAATCGTAGATTTTATTCTCACCTAACGATACATAAAATGTTAAAGCAGATTCCTCCCTAACTCATCAGAATCAATCAAGTGAATTGAAGGATTAAGAGGGTATATAGAAGAATTAAACAAAAAGACTTCTTTTAAACCTTTAACTCTATAGAGTTCTTTTATCTTTTTACCTATTCAATACCATGTAAGTTTTAAAAGTAAGTTTTAAAAATTTCCTATAATCCTAAACGATTATAAGTATTAATACAATGTTAAAGATTAGATAGTGTTTTTGAAATAGGCTTATTTCTTATCAAAAGGATCATCCATCTGAGGGTGCCAGAGTTTAAAGTGATTCTTATGAACATCGGTATATGCCCCTTCATTGTAGTACTTATCATAGAAATCCAAATCGAGATGATGGGCTTGAAATACCAGCCGTGCAAACATGGGGTCCAAAAAAGCCGGGAAGCGCCCGTAGTTCTCATAAATGTACGAGCAGAAATCCTTAACTATCTCTATCCTTACTTCACTCGGGTGGTATTCGTCAGAAAGCACTCCCTGGGGGTTTTGATAAGGGTAGGGGTTATCCTCTTCCCAAAAACGTCCCCTTTGCTGAAGAAATTTGTCCACAGCGTCACTCATGTTGTCTACATAGGGAGGACATAGGGCCTCAAAGACTCCGTCTCTACCAACCGGAACGGGGGGTTTAGAGCTCCTAAGTGTTTTCTCGGGATGTGTAAACCTAAAACCAAGCCCTTTGTAATCAGGGTCTACACCAAGCGCATAGTGAGGCAGGAGTCCTGTGAACGCCCAGCCTCCGAGTCCCAGCGTCTGAAGCGCAAGGTTCATGTTCTGGCATATAAACGCCTGCTCGACGTTTAATGTCGTAAGTACTCTTAGCTCCAGATCAAATAGTGACAGCTCAACATCTTTCCTGATATATCCCTTCTCAATCCATTTATCGAGCCCGCAGGATCTGCCGCCGTTAAGCTCATCCACAATGTTAAAAGCATATTTTTCTCCAAAGTAAATAAATAAAAGCACCATGTATTCAATTGTCGTGTTTGTAACAGGCACAAAAAACGTAGTCCCGGGCTGATTGCAGTTCCACGCGTTAAAATCAAATAACCCGGGCTCTCCCTTGGGAAGATCGGCGCGTCCATCTTCAAGTTTAACGAGGCTGCTTCTAAACAAATTAAGGACCTTCTCTAATTTTTCTTCTTCAGATTTTCCGGGAAAGATGGAGGTCTCTCCGGGTCCCGGCAGCATGTCGTGGAGCTTGACCATGTAGACGCCGTCATCATTTGTGTAGAAAAGCTCAGTGGAGTGAGAATTGCACGAGCAGGGCCAGCTCCGCCCGGTCCACTGAAATAGCCAGGAGATACCACTGCGGGGCAAGTCACCCAAAGAAAGCCCTGTCATCCCGGTGCCCGACCAGATCAAAAACGCCTCTTCTAGTTCTGTAAGGGGGACTGGTTTATGCTCCGACTTGTGCTTTAGCGTCCCGTCCTTTATTTCCATACCAAGGCCGAATCTTCTTGAACGGCGGGTAAATATAGCGTCCATAAACCCAAAATTAAGAGCTACGTCTAAACCCTTGGGAATACCCATAGAATTCTCCTTTAATCCTTAAGATGGAATCGTTATATAGAATTACATAAGAAAGGAAATATTGGAAATCATAGAACAGCGAATAATTCAGAGGTGTGGTATAGCGGACTTAAAGTCAATTACTTCTGCAGCTTTTACATAAACCGCTTAAAAGCAGTGAGTATCCTTCTACTTTGTAATCTCCAAGAGTTTTATTGGAGATGTCTAAATTGTTAAGAGAGTCATCGTAAACATCCTCTACTTTCTTACACTCAGTGCATACGATATGATGGTGCGGGTCCAAATTAGCGTCATAACGGGCGGCATTGTATAGCACGTTCACAACAGAGATAAGTCCCAATTTTTCAAATGTCTCAAGGGTTCTGTAAACAGTAGTGAGAGAGATGTTAGGATAGTAATCCTTAATTTTCTTGTAAATTGTCTCAGTGCTTGGATGCCGGTCGGTACTGGCAAGCTCTTTGTAAATAGCGATCCTTTGAGGCGTGACCTTAATGCCAAGCTCTTTACTGCGATCTATAAATTCGCTTACTTTTTCCTTTATCATCATACTGTCCATAGCTCACCTCACTGAGGAGTAATTCTATCCTAGAATTAGGCAAAATTCCAGAAAGGTAATTTATTTGATTTACATGGGTTAACACTATATTTACTTAATCTTCAATAGCGCATTATAAAAGAGTTGTAGATTAAACTGGAGAACCACACTTGAAACAGTAAGTAAATGTCTGTAACTTGATCAACGTGAGCACATTAGAAGAGATAAAAAGAAATAAGGTGATTGCCGTTATAAGGGCTGAGACTCCGGAGAAAGCGCTGGAATTCGGAGAAGGGTGCATTAAGGGCGGATTAAAGCTAATAGAAGTAACTTTCTCTTTTCCCGGGGCACAAACGGTAATAGCTGAGCTTAGTAAAACAGAGGGCATCCTTGTCGGCGCGGGAACGGTGCTAGACGCGGATATGGCTGCTAAGGCCTTGGAGTCAGGAGCAAGTTTCTTAGTCTCTCCCCATACCGATCAGGAGATAATAGATCTAGCAACCTCAAAGCAAGTCCCCACGATACAGGGCGCTTTAACTTCCTCTGAGATTGTAAATGCCTGGAAGCTGGGTGTGGATATGGTGAAAGTATTTCCTGTAAGCGCAGTAGGGGGGCCGTCATATATAAAAGCGATTAAAGACCCGCTGCCCTTTGCGGAGATTATGACTACAGGGGGAGTGAATTATAACAACTTTCTCGACTACATCAGAGCCGGGGCCTCTGCGGTCGGTCTTTCAAGCGCTTTTCTGACTGAAGATAAAAAGATCAAGTTTGATACTGTCGTGCAAAACACTAAACTAATAGTCCAGAGACTATCAACTTTATAGGAAGGGTGGTTTTTCCTTGGCAACTAAAAAAACAAAAAAAGATAAAACAAAAATCCTCTTTGTCGCCTCCGAGATGGAACCATTCGTAAAGGTTGGGGGGCTGGCTGAGGTAATAGGAACTCTGACCAGAAGGCTTTCAGGACTAGATTGCGACATAAGAGTCGTTCTGCCCTATTACAAAGAGGTCAGGAAAAATCTTAAAAAGCTTAAGATAAAGCCTAAGAAACTCGACAAAAGGGTTGTATTTTGTGTGGACTGGCTGGCTGAAGAGGGCGACATATACGAAGTTCAATATAAGGACGTAACGATATACTTGCTGCACAACGACGAGTACTTTGATAGAGATCAAATCTACGCGACACCTAGGGGAGAATTTGCGGATAATGACCGTAGATTTGGGTTTTTATCCTTAGGCGCGCTTGAGGCGGCAAAAGCGCTCGATTGGAAGCCCGACATAATTCATTGCCACGATTGGCAGACCGCGCTTATTCCCATTTGCCTAAAGTGGAGAAAGCACCTGAAAGACGATGAATACTTTAAGAATTCAAAGGTTCTTCTCACTATCCACAATATCTCCTATCAGGGTCAGTTTGATAATAGTATTCTGGACAAATACGGTCTTCCCGGTTTCCTGTTTACCTCTCAGGGGCTCGAGCTATACGGGAAGGTCAACCTTCTAAAAGGCGGAATACTTTACTCGGATCTGGTAAGCACGGTAAGCCCTACGTTTGCAGAGGAAATAAAAAAGCGCGACTACGGTTACGGTCTTGACGCGGTTCTAAAATGGATAACGAGGAAATCAAACAAACTGATCGGAATTTTAAACGGGATAGATTATGATGTGTGGAACCCCGAGTCTGACAATGCGATATATTCAAAATTCAGCGCCAAGGACATAAGCGCTAAAACTATCAATACGCAAGAATTAAAAAAAGAACTTGGCCTTAGCGGGGGTGAAGGGTGTCCTATTTTATGTTTTGTATCCAAGCTTACCCAGCAAAAGGGTCTGGATCTTCTGATTGACTCCCTTCCTCAAATTTTCGATTTAGGGTACCAAGTTGTAATAATAGGCTCAGGAGAGACGCGTTTTGAGCAAATGTTAAGAAAAGCAAACCGTAAGTTCCGCAAAAATCTTTCCATTACGATTAGACCGAGCGAAGAGCTTGAAAGAAAAATTTATGCGGGATCAGACATGCTGCTTATGCCCTCACGTTTTGAACCCTGCGGACTGGGGCAGATTATTGCGCTCAGGTACGGCACAATACCCGTTGTCAGAGGAACAGGCGGGCTTTTGGACACTGTCAAAGACTATACGGAGGATAATAAAAACGGTAACGGATTTATTTTCCATGAATTCTCCAAGGTCAGCCTGCTCGACGCTCTTCTAAGGGCTATCTCCGTATTTGAGGACAATAAAGCATGGTCAAAATTAATATCCAGGGCCATGAAAGAGGACTTATCCTGGAGACAGTCCGGTAAAAAGTACAAAGAAGTTTACCAGCAGCTCCTAACCCGAATTTAATTCTATATATTTTTTACTTAACCATGTACTGTTCCCCTTTAGTCACTCCCGGTTTAAGTTGAGGACGAAAAAACCCTGTACACGCTGAGCCCCTCCAAGGGTGAAACCCTTTTACTTCTCCCTCATTCTGAACCATGTCCTGAACTTGTTTCAGGATCGATTCAGGGTCTCATCTTTTAATCCTTCATTCCAAGTCCCTTGAATCAAACGCGGGTTAAAATATCGCCAACAACCTGTGATTATTGCTCAGGGCTCTCAGTAACAGATAGACATCCGATATAACGTGAAACCATATTGCCGAGCTGCAAGTTTAATATAGTGAGCAGTTTGTGAATCCCGGTTTGCAAATAAATGCAGGCCTTGGTTCCTAAAGCAAAAAGGAGAGAGGCAATGAGAAGCATAGTACTAATATTAGGAATTTCTTTCACAATTTTGTCCGGAGTTATTCTAGAGAACCGTGCTCAGGCGCAAACATACGTAGATATAGATTTGTTCTATCAGGAGCTCTCCCCATACGGCGGGTGGTCGCCCCACCCGGAATTTGGCGATGTCTGGCAGCCCTATGAGGTCGGCCCCGATTGGAAGCCCTACACAGAGGGCAGGTGGGAGTGGTCGGATCAGGGCTGGATATGGATATCCTATGAACCATGGGGATGGGCTACATATCATTACGGAAGATGGGTCTATGATGATTACCAGGGCTGGATATGGATTCCGGGAACCACCTGGGCGCCCGCATGGGTTAGCTGGCATCAAAGCCCCGAGTATATAGGATGGGCTCCGCTGCCGCCCGACAGAGGTTTTTTTGTTGAAATTGGAATAAACTTCAACATATATAACTCTTATTATTACAGACCTTATCGCTATAGGCATCACCATAAAAGACATAGGTACTACCACGATTACTACTACGATTGGCATAATTACAGACCACCGGCTCGACACGCCGTATTTTTACCCTTCCACCGCTTCGGTCACCATAAACACGCAGGCCAAGCGGCAATACCCGCTCCAGAACATTCTATAGTGCTTAGAAACAGTAGGAACATCACCAATATTCAGTACTCGGGTAACAAGGTCATTAACTACGGCCCCAACAAGAATTATATTGAAAAGCGCTCTAACAGGAAATTGGTAAAGCACAACATAGTGGATAGAGATAATATCGCCTTAAGAGGGAAAAAGAAGGCAAACATTGTTACAGGCAACACTTACAACGCCTACAGACCCAAGATCCAAAGAAAGACAGGTAAAAACCCTTTTATAAAAACTAAGGATAGTTCAGGGTTCAAGAGATCAAATCAGGCAAACAAGAAGACGCCCGGCAGTTCCGTCTACCATAATTACGGTCAGTATAACAAGACAGGCGTTAATACTAACCTTCAAGAAAAGAACGATATCCAGAATAGAAAACACAGTGTATTAACAAATCCTGGGACCACGAATAAAACCGCAGTCACGAATAGATACGGGGGCCCAAATAAGATTGGCAATCGCGGCGGCTCAAATATTACAAGAGAGAAAACATATAATCACAATCAACAACAAAGCATAAACAGACAGCCTTACAAAACATCACCGAATTCAAACGCAAAGAACAAATTCAACCAGGAATCAAAACAGCAAAAAACATCCAGGCTAATAAAGTCTGGAAATACGCCAAAGGTTTTCAAACCCAAAGTCAACAAATTTTCTCACAACCGCCAGAGTGCTGTAAACAAAAATAGCCCTCAAGTAAAGAGCTATGACAAATCTCAAGTAAGGCACAATAAAAAAATTGTGAACAAATCAAATCAGAAGACAAATAAAAGTAATTACACAACCAAAAACAAAAGCGCCTCAAGTGGAAACGTCAAAGCATTCCAAATGAAATCCTACAGTACAATAAACAAGGCGTCCCCTTCATCAAACGCACGCTCATTCTCAAAGCGCTAGTGATAAAAATGAAGAGCTTTTTATAAAACAGGCTTTCGGATACTATATATGAATAATGAACGACGCTATTTATGAGAAAAAGAAAATACACCTATCAGAGTTAGATGATTTCCTTGCCTCCAGACTTGTAGATAGTGAGACTACGCCGCTTATGTTCTCGGTTTCCAAATACAACTCCCAGGGCTATATCACTATCGGGCAGGGAAGAGCGAGAGGCCGCATAACAGAAGGCGGGATTGACTTTGAGCTCTCACCTTCAGAGTATCTGTCTTTAGATTCTATCGAGATTGAGGATTTCACCAAACAAACGATATATACAAGCTCAGCGTATGAATTCTTTGATTTTATCTTGATGTACTACTCTTATATGGAATGTCTTTTGGATTTCACGGGCAACTCTTGGAGAATCAATATTCTTAAGCACGAAAAACCCAAGACATAATATGAAGCGTAAATCCTAAAAACGTTTTAGCACTTCGTAGTAGGTGTTCCTTTGAGCAGGTTTAAAACCTGCGGATCTAATCATATGCACAAGCTCGTCCAGACTTGATTTGTATTTATTCTCCGCACATGTAAGCACGTTTTCATCAAACAGAGTGCCGCCAAGATCGCTTGCCCCATAGTACATTGAGATTGTGCCCACCTTGTTCCCCTGAGTAAACCAGGAGCCCTGAATGTGAGAGAAATTATCAAGATAAATCCGAGATAATGCGAGCACTCGTAAATATCTGTCTCCTCCTACTTCAGTGGGGAGTTTTCTTTCGAGAAAAGTGTTTTTAGGTTTAAATGTCCAGGGAATAAACGCCAGGAAGTTGTTTGTCTCATCTTGCAGCGCCCGGATTCTCTCCAAGTGTTCGATTATATCCTCATCTTCCTCAAAATGCCCGAACATCATAGTAGCTGTAGTTTTAAATCCTATTAGATGGGCCTCTCTGGTTACTCTCATCCACTGGTCAGCGTCAATTTTAAGTGGGCTGATCTTTTTTCTGGTACGGTTTGAAAGCACCTCCGCACCGCCCCCGGGAATTGTCCTTAACCCGGCGTCCCATAGCTGTTGCAGCACGTCTTGGGTCGTAATGCCCGTATATTTTGCTATTGCGCTTATCTCGGGCGCCGAGAAAGCGTGAAAGTGAAGCTCCGGTATCTCCTCTCTTGTTCTTCTTACCAGCTCGAGATAGTAGTCAAACCCGATCTCTGGGTTATGACCGCCCTGGAGGAGCACTGTGGTAGCTCCGTTATGGTAAGAGGTCCGCATAATCTCAATTACCTTATCCACGCTAAGCGTATAGGCGTCTGACGCTCCGGGTGGTCTCCAGAACGCGCAAAATAGACACTCGGTGTCGCAAACGTTTGTGTAATTTGGATTTGTATCGGCAACAAATGTTACCGTGCCGTCGGGATGGAACTTTCTTCTTCTGGAATCAGCCAGAGACCCCATCTTGATAGTATCCGCTTCTTTTAGAAGTGAAAGCGCATCTTCAGGATTTATCCGCTCATCATTTAAAACTTTATCAAATATTTCTTCAACTTTCATGAGCACTTATTGAACCCTATAGGACTTTCTGTGTCAATTGAGTATGTGGCTAAATATTACGGATATTATAGCAAAATATCTTGTTTTTTTATGACACTGTATCTTTGATACTAAAAAGGTATTCAGGCAAATTTAACTTGAGTGTGAAATGAAACAGATGTACATTATTCAAAGATGAAAGCATCTAAGGCGGCATCAACATTACTAATTCTATTCATTTCACTTTTTATATTCTCCACATCTAATTCCCAAAGCATAGAAGATACGCCGGAAGAATACTGGATGGGAATATACTCGGGAGATAAGAGGGTCGGATATTCCTATCATTCAATGAAAACTCTAAACGGCATTACCGAAATAACCGAGCTGACTAAACTAAAAATAGACCTTCTGGGTAAAGAAAACGATGTGGAAACCAAGGCGTCTTATAAACTAAAGGGCTATGAAATTCTTTTTTTTAACTACGTAATGGAATCAGGCTCAATGGACCTAGAAGCTCATGGAGAAAGGGAAGGGAACACTTTAAAAATCACAATGGATACAGTTTCAGGGACTTCAAAACGCAGTATAACTCTAGACAAGGAACTCGTTTTGCCTTCACTTCTTCCAAAATGGCTCATTGAAAATAAATTTGCTGTCGGCGATAGTTATGAAGTCTCTCTATTTGAACCCCTTTCTTTGCTAATGGGAATGGATAATCCCTCAACCCATAGGATCGGCGGGGAAGAGCTTGTGGATATCCCATCAGGCAAGTTTGAGACACATAGGATAAATTCAAATTTTATGGGGACTCAATCAACCTCGTGGATCACAGCTGATGGGGAAGTTGTAAAACAAGAATTCCCTCCCGGACTAATTGCCATAAAGGAATCCAAAGAAGACATCTTCAACAAAAAAATCTCAAGCTTCGATATTGTCCAAAAAACATCAATACCCGCAAACATTAGGCTTGATAACCCAAAGAAACTTAAATATCTAAGGATCAGGATAGAGGGGGTAGACGCTCTGGATGAGTTAGATATTGAAGATGGTTACAGACAATACTTAGACGGGCAGATAGTAGAAATAAAATCAAGCAATAATCTGCCCCAAGACCCGTACACTCTTCCCTATATGGCTCTGGAGTTCCAGGACCTGGTTAAAGCGGAATTCTTAATCCAGAGTGAGGACAAAGAGATAGTCTCAATAACCAACAAAGTCTTGGATGGGGAGAGGGATCCACTCAAAGCGGCTAAAAAAATTAACACCTGGATATATAAAAACCTAAAGAAATCTGCTACAGTAAGTATCCCAAACGCTAAGGACGTTTTAAGGACTAAAGTTGGTGACTGTAATGAACATGCGGCATTATTCTCAGCAATGGCGCGGGCGGCGGGAATACCAACTAAAACGGTACTGGGAGCGATGTACTATGAGGGCAGGTTTTATTACCATGCGTGGAATGAGGTCTACATTGGTAAGTGGGTAGCGGTTGATTCAACATACGGACAGCTCCCTGCGGACGCGACACATATAAAATTAATTGAAGGCGATTTAGCCAAGAGTGGGGAGATATTAAAAGTAGTAGGTAAAATAAATATCGAGATAATAGATGCGTCATAAGATGAACAAAAACAAATTAACTTATTCACTCTTGCCCTTGTTGGGAATTCTAATATTCTCCATCTTCTCATGCGCGCCCAAAAACCCTTCTGCCGACATTGAAATTGCCACATTCTCTGAAACCGACTTAGAACCCAGAGATAGGGCATATTATCATTTCACGGTCTCCAGGCTCCATTTCTTAAACAAAAGGTTCAGCGAATCGCTGACAGAGCTTGAAATAGCAGAGAGCTATGACCCTGACTCAGCGTATATCAAATACAGCCTGGCCCTGGTCTACATCTCCTCAGGAAGATTAAGTGAAGCGCTGGACAAACTTGAGAGATCAATTGAACTAGACCCCAACTTTGCCCCCTCATTTACTATTTTGGGCAAGGTATACGCCTCGTCTCAGGACACAAAAGATAAGGCAAAATCGGTAAAAATACTTAAACGAGCGGTCGAGCTTAACCCCGATGATGCGGAATCACTTCTATTCCTGGGAATAATAGAAACTGAGGCGGGAAACTACTCAAGCGCTGAGAAACATTTTAAGAAAATTACCGAGCTCTATCCCGAGAACGAAAGGGGATACTTCTTTTTAGCAAGGCTCTATTATGAGAAAGGTGATTATAGCAGCGCTGAGCGTCTGTACAATAAATCCCTAAGATTAAATCCGAGCTTCATCTCGGCGCTAATTGAGCTTGCCCTGGTGTATGAGAGACAGGGGAGATTTGAGGAATCAGAGAATATTTACCAGTCCATCATCACTCTCTACCCGGAGACTCTTGATACGCACGTTAGATACGGCAATTTCCTATTCAGACTTAATCGGAAAGCGGAGGCAAGGGCGCAATTTGAGAAAGCACAGAGCCTTGATTACCAAAACCCCGACCTCAAACTACGCTTAGGTCTTTTATATATAGAAGAGGGAGACTATGAAAAGGCAATTGAAGAGTTTCAACTCATCCTCTTAGGAAACCCCGGGGATATAAAGGCTAAATACTATATAGCTCTCTGTTATATTGAAACCCAAAAATATGAAGAAGCCTTAAACATCTTAAACTCAATAGACAGCGGCATGGAATTCTATGACGAAAGCCTCGTCCAGAGGGCTTATATATACGAGAAGAAGGGTGATATAAACGGGTCACTAAAGATGATGGAAGAAGTCTATGAGTATCAGCCCAACAACGAAATAATCGTTAATTACCTGGGCATCATATACAGGAAGCTCAATCGGGACCAAGATGCCATAGAATTATATAAGAGGTATTTACAGTCAAATTCCCAGAGCCAGATCATCTACTATGCCCTTAGTGTAACTTATTATTTAAACGGGCAGGAGAATGAGTCCATAGATACCATGAAAGAGTTAATTAAGATTAACCCTTCACATGCGGACGCGTTAAATTTTGTTGGATATACATACGCGGAGAGGGGAGAGAACCTAGATGAGGCTGAGGCCCTTATAAAAAAAGCGCTCAAGCTCTCTCCTAATAAAGGCTACATTCTAGATAGCCTGGGATGGGTTTATTATAAACAGGGAAGATACAATGAAGCTATAGAGCAGCTTAACAAAGCGGCGGCCCTTGATCCTGATGATCCGGCAATCATGGAGCACCTCGGAGATGTCTACCGTGATAAGGGTGAGCCGTCAAAAGCGCTTGATTACTACCAAAGAGGGCTAATATTAATCAGCCAGGTCCAGGATAACCCTGATGAAGAATTAAAAGAAAGACTCAATAAAAAGATAAAGGATCTAAAAAAAAGTATTAGTGTTCAAAGCTGATAGTGAAAAATTCCAGATTAATCAAACCTACTTTAATCTCAATCTTGGTAGTGCTCCTGACGTCATGCGCCGTTAAAGAGACCGGAATAGATATCGAGGAAAATAACGCCCGGGTGATTTTAGAGAAGATTGAACTCTACGAAGGCGCAATCAGGTCTCTAAAAAGCCTCGCAAAAGTAAAGATCAAAACCCCTGACCAGAAGATTTCCTATACACAGGCAACAATTGCACAAAGACCGGATTTGCTGAGAATAGAGGCTTTGAACCCGTTTGGAAAAACTGTGGGTTTTATCTCCTCAGACGGCACTAACATTTATATCATCTCCCCCTCGGAGAACGCCGTGTATGATTCCGGCGCCACGTTTGATCTGGCTTACGTTTATCCCGGACTTAACCTTAATATTTCAGCAGAAAATCTAGTCAATTTAATTCTAGGACGCCTGCCGGTCAATGTATATGATACAGCAACGCTGCCCGAGTTAAGTGCGGACAAAGAACGTATAAAACTAGTTTTTCACTCCGGTACTAAAGACATACAAAATACCCTCTGGGTTAATAGCCTAAATTTCAGAGTTGAAAAAGCCGAGTTCACTTTAGAAAACGGAAAAAGAGCTATAATTAACTATGAATATTTTGACAGTCTCATAGATGGATTCTACTTCCCAAGGATCGTAGATTTCGCCTCAGAAGGATTTTCAATATCCATAGTCTATGAGCCCGACGTTGAGTTAAATAGGGATGTGAATAAAACCCTTTTCAGACCTGCTCTTTAAATAGTTAGATTTGAAAAATAATTACTCAAAACTTATAATTACACTTTCAGAGTCAAATAGCTTTTCTTTGCTATAGCATAGTTTTCAAATTGAGAATTCAACTAAGGGAGGGAGCTCACCAAGTGCCGGATCGTGAATTTAGTAGAGTTCTAAAAGTTAAAAACAGACTGGGTCTCCATGCCAGGGCAGCGGCTGTATTTGTGAGGCTGTCGTGCAAATATTCAAGCAATATTAAGATCGTTAAGGATGGGTATGAAGTTGACGGGAAAAGCATTCTAGGGGTGCTCTCCCTTGCTGCTATTAAAGGAAGCGAGCTTCAGGTCAAAGCGCGGGGCAGTGACGCGAGCAAAGCCCTTAAGGATATCCAAGAGCTTATAGAGAGTGGATTTGGCGAGGGAATTGATGAGGGTTGAACTTAAGGGGATTGCAATATCTCCGGGGATAGCCCTGGGCAATATCGTTCTTTTGGACCGCACCAAAATGATAGTTGAAAAAACAGGTGTGGGAAAAAAGGTTGTAGAGCGTGAAAAACAAAGATTTCTAGGAGCGGTAAATAAGTCTAAGGACCAACTGCTTTCAATTAAAGAGAATCTAGATCATGGGGATACAGGGGAGCATCTGGATATCCTTAATTTTAGCATTATGATGCTGGAAGATGAGCTGTTATCTGAAGAGGTTGCGAACTTTATAGGAGTAGAGCAGGTTAACGCGGAGTGGGCTATTAACTCCGTACTGACAAAAAAGAGTGAGGCTTTTAAAAAAGTAGAAGACGTTTATATGAAAGAAAGGCTCGCCGACTTTTATTATCTGGGCGAGAGGATATTGCGCAATCTTCATGGAGTTCACGACCGGATATCTTATCTGGCAGCGGGCTCTGTCCTAATAGCACATGACCTCTCCGCAGTTGATGTAGTGAGTTACGCAAAACACAACGTTATTGGAATTGTGAGTGATACGGGAGCATCCACCTCCCACAGCGCGATCGTAGCTAAATCTCTTGGCATACCAACCGTCATGGGTCTTGAGGATATAACCATTAGAGCCACTCCGGGAGACACAATATTTATAGACGGATTTAACGGTACTGTAATAATTGATCCTGATAAAAACGAACTAAAAAAGTTTAAAAAAAGAAGAACCGACTACATAAAACTCGAGAAGCAATTACTCAATTATGCAAAACTCCCGGGCAAAACATTAGACGATATCAAAATAAGCGTCAATGCTAATATTGAGATTATTGAAGAGCTCGATCTTGCCAGATCTTACGGCGCCGAAGGGATAGGCATGTACCGCACTGAATTCTTATTTACAAACGCAGTTTATTTCCCCGATGAAGAGAAACAATATGAACATTATACAAAAGTGATGTCAGCGCTTGATTCTCCCCATGTTACAATCAGAACGCTTGATATAGGGGGGGACAAATTCCCTGTGGGGATGGAACCCTCAAAGAAGCTAAACCCGGCGCTTGGTCTAAGGGGAATCAGATTCTCCCTTCAGGAACAGGACATGCTCCGGACACAAATTAGGGCAATTTTAAGATCAAGCTCTGAGAACAAAATCAGAATTCTCATACCTATGATCTCAAAACTCTCTGAAGTTTTAGATATAAAGAAAATAATACAGGAAATCGCAGAGGAGCTCGGTGCCACAAACACCTGGGAGGTCGGGGTAATGATTGAAACCCCATCGGCTGCAATCATAGCCTCTGACATTTCAGAAGAGGTAGACTTCTTAAGCATAGGGACAAACGACCTTATCCAATATACGCTTGCCGTAGACAGAATAAACGAGCACGTATCGTATCTGTATACGCCGTTTCATCCGGCAATACTGCGCTTAATCTCAGGGGTTATAGAGGCTGCGCATAACAATAATATTCCGGTCAGCATATGCGGCGAGATGGCAAGTCAGCTCTCCTGCGTCCCGCTTCTTGTCGGAATGGGAGTGGATGAGCTCAGCATGAATATTCATTCGATTCCTAAAGTAAAAAAATTGCTCAACACCATAACTCAAAAGGACTCAAAGGAAATATTAAAGAAATCTCTGAAACTCAAAACCGAATCTGATATCAGAGACTATGTAAGAAAGGCAATCGTTGAGAGATGGGGAGATGACTTCCCCGCCGAATTTGTAGAAGAGATAGTCACCAGCGTTTAATATGAACTAAAACTATGGATATAGGCTTTTTCTTTAAAGGATTTTTAGTTGGCATAATAATCTCAGCTCCCATCGGGCCGGTAGGAGCGCTCTGTATTCAGCGAACGATGACCTACGGCAGGCTCTCAGGCATTCTATCGGGAATCGGGGCCGCTGTCGGAGATTCTATTTTTGCCCTAATTGCGGTTTTCGGGCTTACCTTTATCTCCGGGTTTTTAAATGAGAGAGAAGCCTGGTTCAGAATTGCGGGCGGCATCATCCTGCTCTATTTTGGGCTCAGGGTATATCTTTCAAAACAGGGGGACTGCTCAAACGGGAACAACGAAGTAAACCACCTCGGCACATTCGGCTCGGCTCTTTTACTGACCATTTCAAACCCGCTTGTGATTCTATCTATTCTCGCGGTATTCGCTGTGCTTGGTATCGTCAATCCTACAGCCAATTATCCCTCGACCGCACTCTTAATTCTTGGAGTATTTTCAGGAGCCATATTCCTGTGGACCGTTACGTGCCACATTTTATCCAACTATAGAAGTAGAATTGGTCAAAATGGGGTTTTATTGGTAAATAGAATAACAGGGCTCTTTATCCTGGCATGCGCCGGTTACGCGTTTTTAAGCTTACTCACCATATAAATCCTCACTCATCCAGCACTTCAGGCTGCTGTCCCCTGAAGATCACCAGAAATATTACGCCCGTTATAATCAACGCTCCGCCTATGAGTTTGATTACAGAGGGAATCTCCTGGAAGAGAAAATAAGAGAGAAGAACTACAAATATTGACTCCATTGGCAGCACGGCTGTGGTGCGGGATACATCTATCAGCTTGATTGCCTGAAACTGGCACGCCTTGGCAATATAGGCCCCCGTGATTCCTCCCAGCGCCATAAAGATTAAATCTATCAACCTCGTGGGCATCTCAAACGTCCCTGTCACTATCAAATAAATAATGAGGAATATTGATACTCCCAATGCTCTCATATTCGCCACTGTAAGCATGTTCAGATTCTGAGCAAACTTTTTAACTATGAAGGAAAGTGCGGAATAAAAGAACGCGGCGCCTAAAGCCGTGAACGTTCCGATTAAGAGCCCTACATCACTTTGATAAGCGACAATTACACCGCCCGTAATTGTAATAATAATCCCAACTGTCTCGCCCCTGTTTAGTCTCTCTCCAAGAAAGATCATCCCCAACATCAAAGCAAAAGGCGTCTGAGCCTTCATAAGAAAGGACGTCAGCGGTATGCCGATAGTTCTGATTGACATTATCCAGAGTGCGGCGCCTATAGAAGTTAATATAGATGTATAGATAAAAATCTTTGTGTAATTTCTAAGTTTCCTTACTTCCGCGCGTTGTGATGGTATCGCCATTACAATAAATATCGAACAAATAAAAGCTCCGAAGAACCAAAAGAACATAGTAGTCTCCGGGTCCAGATTTGTATCTACCGCTCTGCCAAAGGCATAAGAAAGCGCGGTAAAAAGGGCTGTACCGACAAGAAACAAATAACCCACGATTGGGAATCTGTTCTTTTTAACTGTGGTCTTCTCTAAATTACTCATGAGTTGTTTTGGTTAGAACTTCTTCTCCACCACCAGGCAAGCGCTGAACCTGATATGTTCATCCATACACTAAATATCGCCCCGGGCAAAGCTGCAAGTGTACCAAAGTAAGTATTGGCTAGCGCTACCGCCAGCCCGGAATTCTGCATTCCAATCTCAATAGATACAGCTCTTGCTCTTTGCGTATCCATTCCAAAGAATCTTCCAACCCAATAGCCGATTGAAAATCCTAAGATATTATGCATTATTGCAATTATCGCAACTGTTAGCCCGACTCTCGCAATTGATTGAGAATTTGCAGCCACTATAACTCCTACAATAAAAATTATCGCCAATGAAGAGACAGATGGAAGTACGGGAAGCATATATTTTATCTTGTCCTTTATTAAAATCCTCAGCCCTAAACCCAGAGCAACAGGAAGCAGGATTATCTGCACTGTTGAAATAAAGAGTTTTAGAACAGGAATATCGATCCACTGTCCCGCATAAAGATACATGAGCAGCGGAAGCATAACAGGGGAAAGAAGTGTCGAAACAGATGTCATTGTTACTGAGAACGCAACGTCGCCCCTTGCGAGATAGGTTATTACGTTTGACGAGGTCCCCCCGGGGCAGGAACCAACAAGCACAACGCCTGCGGCCAGTATCGGGTCAAGCCCGAAGATCTTGGCCAGTGCGAATCCCAAAAACGGCATTATTCCATACTGCGCCACAACTCCCACTCCTACGTCTCTGGGACGAAGTAAAACCCTTTTGAAATCCGAGGTCGTTAACGAGGCCCCCATGCCGAACATTATTATTCCAAGTGTTGGGACAATTAAGTTCCTAAGGTCCTCAAAATGGGAGGGATACAGATACGCAACGGCTGAAAAAAGGATGATCCAGAATGTAAAGTAGTCAGTAATAACTCTGTTTAAGAGTGATAAGTATTTCAAAGGGGCTTCTTTATAAAGAAAAGATTTAACTGAGGCGTAAACTACATAAGAACGTCTTTTAAGTCAATGAAAGAACTGAGCAATCAGCAAGTTACGGCTCCTTGCCGTCCCCTCCTTGAGAGCCGGCTGCCTGGTCTACAGCAATGGCAAGCTTGGAAAATCCTTCAGACTTCACTATATCCATCACCTGCACAACCCGACCGTGGGGCACAGAATTGTCGGCCCTTATAATCACAATAGAATCCTTGTCCTCTATATCCTTTAGTCTGGTAGGAAGCTCGTCGATCTCGATTTTCTTATCGTTATAATAAACCTGCCCGTCCTGTGTGAGGTTTACCGTAAGCTGCTCCATCTTTACGGGCTCGGCGGAGCTTGCCGAAGGGAGCTTCACATTTATCCCCCCAGAGGTTGCCACAAAGTTTAACGAGAGCGCAAAAAATATGAGCAGGTTAAACACGACATCCACAACTGGAGTGAGGTCAAGGGTCGATCCCACACCCGATTTCCCATTTTTTTTATCTCTGAATTTCATCCTAAAATATCTCTTGTATCATCTTTACTCGTAGTCTCGTTTTCTTTGCCAATAATTACGTATTCCATAATCTTTCTGCCTTCTTCTTCCATAAGAGAGATGAGCTCATCCACACTTCCAATTATGTACTTATAAGCGATAAAAGCAGGTATCGCTACAAGGAGTCCAAATGCCGTTGTGTAAAGCGCCTCTGAAATTCCCCCAGCCAGCTCAGGCGGATTAACAATAGGCTTATCGGCAATAACCTTAAATATCTTGATCATACCGGAGATAGTCCCAAGGAGTCCGAGCAGGGTTGAGACGTTACTAATTGCGCCCAGGCCTTCGACATATCTCATTAGCTCAAGACTTTCTTTTCGTCCCGCTTCCTCTATCTCCTCTCTAAGCTCTTCTTTGGGCTTGTCTGCATTCTCAAGCGCGGCCAATGCCACTCGTGATATAGAGGAGTTGTTCGCACGGGCATACACCTCGGCTTCTCCTAATTTGCCCTGAGATAAGAAGCGGTATAATTGTTCTAAAAATTGCTCCGGGATTACGTTCTTTGAGCGTAATATCCACATCTTCTGCAAAAAGATAGCCAGACCCACAATAGAGCAAAGAATGATAGGGTAGACAAAGAATCCGCCTTTCTGTATTAGTCCGAAAACACCGGTTTCAAAATCCATTAATCCCTCCGAATTAGAATCAAATTACCTCTAAGATGAGAAACGCTGCAGTCTGATTCAGTGCTTGGTTTAGTTAAATAGAATAACTAGGCGTTCTCTGAGGTCAACAAGATATTCTCCCTATAATAATTTAAACTTTCTCTGAATCCGGGATAATATTGCTTTTAGGCGTGGACTCGGTAATTTATACGCCTTAGGACAGCAAATATGAGATATTCAAATTACTTTATTCCAACACTGAAGGACGACCCCTCTGACGCTGAAGTGGTTAGCCACAAGCTCATGGTAAGAGCCGGTATGATCAGAAAGCTGGCGGCAGGTATTTATAACTATTTACCGCTTGGGCTGCGTTCAATTGGCAAAGTTGAGAAAATAGTGCGTGAAGAGATGAATAGAGCAGGGGCCATTGAGCTCATGATGCCCGCTGTTTTGCCTGCCGAGTTATGGGAAGAAAGCGGCAGATGGAACTATTACGGCAAGGAGCTTCTTCGTTTTAAGGACCGCGCGGATAGGGAATTCTGCATTGGGCCCACGCATGAAGAGATAATTACCGACATAGTAAGACGCGATATAAGCTCATATAAGCAGTTGCCTGTGAATCTATATCAGATACAGACCAAGTTTCGAGACGAAATTCGCCCCCGTTTTGGTGTTATGCGCGCCCGTGAGTTCATAATGAAGGACGCATACAGCTTCGATGCTACCGTAGAAGGGGCGGAGAAGTCCTATTGGGCTATGTATGAGGCATATAACCGCATATTTGAGCGCTGTGGGCTCGAGTTTCGCGCTGTTCTGGCGGATACGGGTAATATAGGCGGCAATTTCTCACACGAATTTATGGTTTTAGCCCCTACCGGGGAAGATATCATAATGAGCTGCGATAAATGCGACTATGCGGCTAATTTAGAACTAGCTGAGATAGGTCGTCAGGAAAATGAGCCGCAAAATGATGCAAAAGACGACTCTTCACCCGTAGAAGAGGTCCATACACCCAACTTGAAGACAGTTGAAGAAGTAGCTCAGTTTTTAAACGTAACCCCCTCTAATCTAATAAAAACTATGATACTTGAAGTAGATGGAAAACCTACAGCAGCCCTGGTTAGAGGCAATCACGAGCTAAGCCTCACAAAACTTAGAAAAGCACTGGGCGCAGAGCTGGTAGAGCTTGCCACTCCCGACGTAATTCAGGAAATAACGGGCGGTCCCATGGGATTTAGCGGACCCGTCGGGCTAAATATCAGAAAAGTAGCCGATATATCAGTACAAGACATGGGAACTTCCATAACTGGAGCTAATAAAGCAGATTATCATATTATTAATGTAAGCCTCGGAAAAGATTACGAAATAAAAGAATTTTTTGATATCAAAGTTGCTACTGACGGTGACAAGTGCCCCAAGTGCGACGAAGGCACCTTAAGTTCTACAAGGGGAATAGAGGTCGGGCATGTTTTTATGCTCGGCACTAAATATAGTGAGGCAATGAATGCCACCTTTGTCGACTCTGATGGAAAAGTAAAACCCTTTATTATGGGCTGCTATGGAATCGGAATAGGGCGTACAGTAGCTGCAGCAATTGAGCAAAACCATGATGAAAGCGGCATCATTTTTCCCAAATCCCTAGCTCCGTTTGAAGTTACGGTGCTTCCTCTTAAAATAAAGGATGAGGAAATTATGTCGGCAGCCGAAGAAATTTATTCGGGGCTCATAGAGGCCGGCTGTGAGGCGATCATCGATGATCGAGATGTAGGGCCCGGGTTTAAATTTAAGGATGCGGAGCTAATTGGCGTACCGATCATTGTAGCGGTAGGACCGAGGACAATTAAGGAAGGGGAGGCCGAAGTTAAGGTCAGAAAAACAGGTGATTCACGCAATATAAAACTTAAAGCAGTAGTTAATGAAGTACAGGAGCTATTATCGTCAATATCCTGATATTAAAGAATATATTGACTTAAAGTGAAACATTAAGTTATGACAAGACCTCAACTAAAACCTGAAGAAAGAATCATCCTCGCACTCGACTTTCCTGAGCATGAAATTGCTATAAGATGGGTCGAGAAATTAAAGAATAAAATCAAAACTTTTAAGGTTGGACCCATACTTTTTCTCGATTCCGGCTCAGAAGGACTAAAAGAATTCTCAAATTTGGGCGCAAACGTCTTTTTAGACCTCAAATTTCACGATATTCCCACAACAGTCGAAAAAACAGCCCGTCAAAGCGTCCGTTTTGGAGCCAATATGTTCACAATCCACACTATGGGCGGTTTAGAGATGATGAAAAGCGTGGCAACCGCCGTAAAAGAGGAGGCTGAGAAGCTTTCTTACCCTAAACCTTTGGTGCTTGGAGTAACAGTTCTAACCAGTCAGGACAAAAAGAGCTTAGAGCAGGTAGGGATAAACACTTCAACGGAAGACACCGTAATGAACCTGGCCGCTTTAGCGGAAAAAGCTAATATTGACGGTCTGGTATGCTCAGGAGTTGAAGTAGAAGCTTTAAGAAATGAATTCGGCGATCGGTTCACATTAGTCGTCCCCGGCATACGTCCAGGAACAGCAAATCACGACCAAAAACGCGTTACAACCCCCGCCGAGGCAGTCTCCAAAGGCGCTGACTACTTAGTTATCGGCCGCGCCATCACAGAAGCTCCAAATCCCGAAGAAATAGTAGATCAAATTGTCGAGTCTATTTCCTAATAAAACCAATTAACTTTAATCTCACACCTTATAGTCCCCTCCTTAGAAAAAGAACGAATTCAAGCTAGCGAGAATTCGGACACTATTGCTTAGAAAGTAAGAGTAAATTAATTGAATCTCTACGTATGTTGAAATTTAATAGTCAGGGTGGATTTTTCTTTTAGTACTCTGATATAGTTTAAGAGATGTGCCGCTACAACAAAAAACTACAACTCCTCGCCCGAGAGCTTAGGAAAAACATGACAGAGGCGGAAAAGCTCTTTTGGTTGAGATCTAAAAGAAAACAAATTGCCGGATTTCAATTTTACAGACAGAGAATAATTGAAGACTTTATCGTGGATTTTTATTGTCCTATGGCTAAATTGGTTATAGAAATCGATGGTGGTCAGGATTATTCTGGAAAAGAACAAAGAAATGATGAAGTCAGGGATAAACGACTATCCAGTCTGGGCTTAAAGGTTTTGCGGTTTTCTAATCTTGAAGTGTTGCAAAATATAGATGGAGTTTTAGAGCAAGTATATAACAATCTCAAAAGCACTTGAACTTAAATCCCGTTTAAATTTAAATCCCCCTTAATCCCCCTTTTTCTAAGGGGGAAACATATAAAGGATTATTTGGAATCGGCCGCGTCATCACAGAAGCCAACAATCCCGAAGCAGTGGTTGATCAAATTGTCGAGTCTATTAGCTGATCTGGTTTAATTCACTCTATCCTTTCCGTCATTCTGCGTTTATGTCACTCTGAGCCTTGTGCTAAACCTAGTCCCGGACTACGATCCGAGATCGTTTCGGTATTATTCCAGAATCAATCCTTTAATTCGTCATTCTGAACTTGTTTCAGAATCTAATCTGTTATATTTTATGTACGGCTATGCCTAACTCCTACATCTATATAATGAGCAACACAGGCCTAACTACCCTATACATAGGCGTAACAAATGATCTTGAAAGGAGAGTGCTTGAGCATAAGCTTGAAATCGGATCAGAATTTACGAAGAAGTACAAACTGAAGAAACTGCTTTATTTTGAGGAAGGGGCTTTGATTGAAGACGCTATCGCGAGGGAAAAGCAGCTTAAGAGGTGGCATCAGGATTGGAAATGGAACTTAATAAAATCTATGAATCCCAATTTAGATGATTTATCAGATAGTTGGTATGATGAGGAAATGCTTAAAGGATTAGACCCTGAAACAAGTTCAGGGTGACAGATTTTGGTAGAATAATCACAGAAGCCGAAAATCCTGAAGAAGTTGTTAAATCAATTTCTTACATAGTACATGATAATTAACTAGTATTATTCATAATATTTAGCAGTTCTTGTCCATTGATATCACCATCGAGATATTCAAAGAATTTATACATTATTGTTTTCAATTCATCGTCTTTTTTACCTTTTAAGAACTCTCTTGCTTCATCATACATCCATCCGTTAATCCTAAGACTGCTTTCATTCATATTCTGTGATTCAACATATGATTTAATTTGATCTACCAACTTTATAATATCACCTTCAAAATACAGTCTTAGTGTATCAAAATAAAATATTAAATCTTCAGAATAATATTCAGCTAACTGTGTCCTATATTTACTCATTAAACCCTCATAATCAATAGCGTTTTCAAGAAGAATAGCAATTTCAATAAAATCCGCTAGCATATAAATATTATTTTCATCTTCTTCAAAGTATTTTTTAGCAAAATCAAAGGCTTCCCAAAATCTTTTCAGTTTCAATAAAGAATAGTAATGTTGAGAACGGAGAAGGCTATCATCAGGATATTGCTCTAATCCTTGCAATACTTGACTGTAGGCCCTAGGAAAATTCCCATTCCGAATTAAAGTACTAATTTTTTCTTGTATCTCAAGAAGACTTAATCTTTGATCTTGTTTTTCATTTATTTCTGCTATTTCTTTAAACTTTTTTTCTGCTGATTTTTGTTGAGACTCAATTTCTAAGAATTTATGATTAAATTTCTCTTTAAGGTCTCTTAAATCATTTAACTCCTTCTGATATTCGCGTTTCATCTCCCATACACTCTTAAGTCCTAAATAACCCAATATAGCAAAAAAAGCTAAAACAATAGCAATAATAATATTTACGGTTTGGATATTTGAAGAATATGTTTCCTTTAGAAGATCCTTTTCTATTTTGTAGTTTAGTTGATCTCTTCTTACTTCTTGGAGCTGTTCTTTAATTTTGTTTAATTCGGAAGAAACGTCTTGATTTTGTGCCTTAGGTATAGATTCTTGGATTTGTTGTTCTTGTGAATAAGATACTTGAACAAAGGTTAGAGAGAAGCAATACAATAATAGCATTAAAGACAATATGAACTTTTTTATAATTACATTCTCCCCAAAAAGTATATTAAGTACTAATTATACATATAATGAACGGGCGCTTCCAGAACTACTAGAAGTGCCCGACATTCGGTGATTATTCTTTCGCTGCTTTTTTCTTGGTTTTTCCTTCTTTAGTCAAAACCAGTTTATTATCTTTATCTGTGTCCACAACTACATGATCGCCGTCTTTGAAATCCCCTTTAAGTATCTCTGTAGCAAGAGGGTCCTGTATCATCTTCTGAATGGTCCTCTTTAAAGGCCTAGCTCCATATACGGGGTCATATCCGCTCTCTGCGACCAATTCCTTGGCAGAATCCGTAAGATCAAGAGTGATCTTTCTCTCTTCAAGCCTGTGAGCCAGATGCTCAAGCTGAATATTCACAATTTCTTTAATCTGCTCAAGTCCTAGAGGCTTAAAGATGATCGTCTCATCAATTCTATTTAAGAACTCAGGTCTAAAAGAAGCTCTTACGACCTCCATAACCCTCTCAGCCATAGTCTCAGGTCTGTCTATATACTCCTGAATGTACTCGCTTCCGAGGTTTGAGGTCATAATAATAATCACGTTCTTAAAATCCACAGTTCGCCCCTGACCGTCCGTCAAACGCCCGTCATCCAATATCTGGAGCAGCACATTGAATACGTCGGCATGAGCTTTTTCTATCTCGTCAAAAAGCACGACAGAGTAGGGCCGCCTTCTTACGGCCTCAGACAACTGACCGCCTTCCTCGTATCCGATATACCCGGGAGGCGCGCCTACCAGGCGTGAGACAGTGTGCTTCTCCATATACTCACTCATATCTATACGCACCATTGCGTGCTCGTCGTCAAACATGAATTCCGCAAGCGCTCTGGCAAGCTCCGTTTTACCCACACCCGTAGGTCCAAGGAATAAGAACGATCCGATCGGTCTGTTTGGATCCGACAATCCGGCGCGCGAACGCCTTAGAGCGTTAGACACCGCCGTTATAGGGTCGTCCTGCCCGATTACGCGTTCATGGAGTCTGTCCTCCATATGAATGAGCTTCTCAACTTCTCCCTCAAGGAGTCTGGTAACCGGCACTCCCGTCCACTTGGCCACAATCGACGCTATGTCGTCTGCATCGACTTCTTCCTTGAGCATCTTTTTCTCTTTCTGTATTTCCGCAAGCTCTTTACTTAGCTTCTCAACTTTTTCATTGAGATCAGGCAGCGTACCGTATAACAACTCAGACGCTGTTGAAAGATCGCCCTCACGCTGCGCCTTCTCGGCATCAGAGCGGAGCTGATCTATCTCTTCCTTAGCATTGCGGATTAGGGTGATATGCTCCTTCTCCCTCTTCCAGTGTGTTTTAAGTGTGTCGGACTCTTCCTTAAGGTTAGCTATATTCCGCTCGATGACGGCAAGCTTTTCCTTGGAAGCGTCGTCTTTTTCTTTTTTAAGAGCCTCCCTCTCGATCTCAAGCTGCATAATGCGCCTCTGGATTTCATCAATCTCGGTAGGCATGGAGTCAATCTCCATCTTAAGACTCGCGGCAGCCTCATCAATTAAGTCAACAGCCTTGTCCGGTAAAAACCTGCCCGTAATGTATCTATTCGACAGAACACCGGCCGCTATAAGCGCTTCATCTTTAATCTTCACTCCGTGATGGACTTCGTACTTTTCTTTAAGTCCGCGAAGGATTGAAATTGTTTCCTCAACCGAAGGTTCGTCTACAAAGACCTGCTGAAAACGCCTCTCTAGAGCCGCGTCTTTTTCAATGTACTTTCTGAATTCATCAAGCGTAGTGGCTCCGATACAGTGAAGCTCTCCACGAGCAAGGGCAGGCTTTAACATATTAGAGGCATCCATAGCGCCTTCCGTGGCGCCCGCTCCGACCACAGTGTGTATCTCATCTATAAAGAGAATTATCTGACCGTCCGAGTCGGTTACTTCTTTAAGAACCGCCTTTAAGCGCTCTTCAAACTGTCCTCTATATTTAGCGCCGGCAACAAGTGCTCCAATATCAAGTGCAATGAGCTTCTTGTTTTTAAGCCCGTCTGGAACGTCGCCGTTTACGATTCTTTGAGCAAGCCCTTCAGCAATCGCGGTCTTACCCACTCCCGGCTCACCAATTAGAACCGGATTATTTTTCGTTCGTCTCGACAGCACCTGTATGACGCGCCGAATCTCATCGTCACGTCCAATAACTGGGTCAATCTTCCCCTGGCGCGCAAGCTCGGTGAAGTCCTTACCATATTTATTAAGGGACTGCATTGTATCTTCGGGGGACTGAGATGTTACATTCTGATTCCCCCGAACGTCTTTTAATACTTTTATTATGCTGTCCCTGGTAATACCCAGTCGTTTGAGCTCGCTCTTTAAGCCGCCCGATGAATCCTGCACGATCCCTAAAAGCAAGTGTTCGGTGCTTAGATACTCATCGCCTAAGGATTTTGCTTCCTTCTCAGCTGTTTTAAACGCTTTGCTAAGCTCACGGCTAAGATATATCTCATCCGTGTCGCCTTGCACCTTGGGTAGTTTGTTTATTTCATCCTGCGCCAAACCCCGGACTACATTTAAATTAGTCCCGAGCTTTGCGATTACTTGTCCGGGAATACCGTCTTCGGCGAGAAGTGAGATCAGAACATGTGGAATATCTACAACTTGATTGTTGTTCTCCTGTGCTAAAGATTGTGCCTCCGCCAACGCTTCTTGTGCTTTTATCGTCAATTTATCAAATTTCATTTTCTTATACCTCCTGAAAAACTATATAAGTTTAAAATAGCGATTAATGTTACGGATTTCAAGACCTAAATATTGAATAATTTATAGCTCTTGGGTAATTTGAGAGTAATTATTTAGGATATCCTCATTAGTATTCATTAATTACCTCATAAAACAGGCAACATGTTTTGGGGGTTCAAAAATAGATAGTTAAAACGCCAAATTCTTGTTTTGATTATTAGAGCTCAAATAGAACTAATTCCCCATAGGGTTCTTACTTTGACGGGAATCTCCCTTTATTGCAGAAATCACTTGACTTTTTTCTCTTAAAACAATATTATCCATGATTGTCTGGTTAGAAAAAATCATGATATAGGAGGCCAAAATGAGTGAACTAATTGTAGACGGTCTTCCTCAAGCTAGCGAAGTAAAACCGCTTGATACGTTTAATTCTATCGGTTTGAGGAGATCAATTAGGTGGTACGAACCAAATAAGCCTGTCGAGAGATGGAAAGTACAGGCTATGCTTGAAGCTTCAAGAATTGCCCCATCTGCGGGTAACTTTAACGGGCAAAGAGCGATTGTTGTTTATAGAGATGAAGACCCTGAGATTTGGGAGTTTATTTCTGACTGGAGTCAGATTACAACACAGATGGCTCCGATTCTTATTTTCTGGTGCTATGATTTATCAGCATATGACGTGCAGGGACAACAGTTACACGATCTTATGAGAACGGGTGCTTTAGACAAAGCTCACGGTTGGGAATATGAGCGCGTAAACAGACTTTTCCCACTTCCTGCGATTTTACCTGACTTTATTCTTCACAGACTTGCCTGCATTGACTTGGGTAACTCTATTCAAAACTCAATCCTTACCGCAACTTCCTTAGGACTAGGATGCTGCCTAAACGGCGCGAGCGGCGGAGCAAGAAGAAATGTTAAGGATAAATTTAATTTACCACCTTCATATGTATTCTGCTGGCTTATGACCGTAGGTTATCCTTCAGAAAATCTTGACGGTGGAGGAACAAGAGGAAGACCTCCTTTTGAAACCATGTTCTTCAAAGGCAAAGTAGGACAGCCTTTTGAAAGAGACGCTGCTACAGTTGAGCTCCTAAAAGAACTCAATATGATACAAGAGCCGGGACCAACACCTGGAAGACTCGAAGAGATCAACAAGCTCACAAAGAGATTTGGTCTTGGAGACGACGCTCTTACAGATTGGAAACTTGGCCCTTCACAGCTAGATGATCCTGTCAATGCTGTTGATACCAAACCCGAACCACTTTCCCCAGAAGAAGTTGCGGCATCTGCTGCAGGCGCACCAGAGAGCGACTTCACCCTGGTACCCACTGTTAAGAGAGAAGTTCTTGATAAGTACAGGGAAGAAAAAGGTATCGGCGACACTGACTAAAACAGTTAAAATAAGGAGGTTCTAAAAATGGCAGAAGTAACAATTAACATTCCAGATCCAATTTTAGCTATTATCCAAAAAAGAGCGGATATAACTAAAACAACTCCTGAACAGCTCATAGCTACAACAGCTATAATTTGCTATGCGGCTGCTCATTATGATTCATCCAAGTGGCTCAAGTCAAGAGACCCTAAGTCAACTGACATGACTGCTTCTTGGACATAATTACCGAATCTGAGAGTTTGGATCTTTAAAACAGACAAAAAAATACGGGGAAGCATCTTCTGATGCAACCCCGTTTTTTTATATTCATTTGATTAAATTAAAAGATTATTTTTAGTTAGCTAGTTTTAAGCTATATCCCTAATTCACGCGCTATAACAACGTGCTGAATCTCTGAGGTTCCCTCTGTAATAGAGGCAAGCTTTGCATCTCTGTAATATCTTTCAACCGGGAACTCTACACCATATCCATATCCGCCCAAGACCTGTACAGCCTCTGTGCAAACATCCTGAACAACATCAGCTGCATATAGCTTAGCCATCGAGGCTTCCTTAAGGGCTTTTTTATCGTTACTGTAAAGCCATGCTGCTTTGTAGACCAGGAGTCTCGCCGTCTCTATCTTCATAGCCATCTGCGCAAGTTTAAAGCTGATAGCCTGAAACTTGGAAATCGGACGTCCAAAGGCCTCACGCTCTTTTGAATAATTAAGAGCAAATTCAAAAGCGGCCTGCGCAAGTCCTACTGATTTCGCGGCGTGCGTAATACGCGCTCCCAGCAAAGTTGCCATAGCGCCCGTAAACCCGCCTTCACCCACAAGCAAGTTTTCCTCCGGAATTTCGCAATTTACAAAAACCAGCTCCGCCGTATCCGCAGAACGGTGGCCCAACTTATGAATCTTATTTTTTTCAGTAAAGCCCGGAGCGTCAGCGTCAATAACAAAGAGGCTAATACCCGTCCCTTTTTTTGATTTATCGGTGTACGCTGCAACGATCACATAATCACACATTGTCCCGTTTGTAATCCATGTCTTTGTACCGTTGATTATATATTTATCACCTTTTTTGACTGCTGTAGCTCTAATGCTCCTAGCATCTGAACCAGCATCAGGCTCTGTAAGACCTAAGGCGCCTATGATCTTGCCTTCAATTCCGGGCAACAAGTATTTCTCTTTTTGTGCGTCGTTACCGAATTTTAAAATCGGCACCATCGAAAGGCTCGTATGCGCGTTGACGCACATCGCGATCCCGGCGTTTATACGTCCCATCTCCTCAGCGAATATACATTCTGTTATTTTATCCAGATCGACCCCGCCATATTCCTCCGGGAATGCGATCCCTAGAAAGCCCATCTCTCCGAGCTTGGGAAAGAGCTCTACCGGAAACTTCTCGTTATTTTCAGCATCCTCCACAAGGGGTGTTATCTCATTTTCACCAAAGTCCCTAATGGTGTCCTTGAACATTTGTTGTTCATCCGTGAGTTCAAAATCTATAGGCATTGGGTTCCTCCTAGCAATTCAAATTGCATCATTTTGTTGGGTTATTTTTTATTCGGATATTGATTATATCATGATTATAGATTTTGTGTAATAAAATCAGATATTTTCAAACATTATTACCTTGACTTTGCTGAGAGGATATTATTATATTAATAACAAAGCGACAAATTCTACTCTAGGAGGTAAGTAAAATGGCTGTAGCAAGACAAACAGAGATTATAGGTTCATCGGAGAAATCTTGGGATGACGCGGTACAGGGCGCGCTCGACAGAGCAAATCAAACTCTTCGCGGACTCACAGGGATTGAAGTAACAAAGATGAACGCATCTATCGGAGAAGACGGTCAGGTAGCTGAGTATAGAGCGCATCTTAGAATTACATTTATTTTGGAAGGGTAGTAGCTTTATAAGATTAAGAATAAAACCTTGGGGGAGTGAGGCTAACTTCGCTCCTCCATTGTCTTTAAATTAACCCACTGCAATCTTGCGTGTTTCCAAGAACAATCTTTTTTAATTGGGCTGAACCAAACAATACATCATGCGAATAATCTTACAACGAGTAAAAGAAGCCACAGTAGAAGTTGAGGGCGAAGTTATAGGTCAAATAGGGAAGGGTGCGTTTGTGCTGCTTGGGGCCGGCAAGGAAGATGCCGAGCACGATGTTGAGTATCTGGTCGACAAGATACTTAATCTCAGAATATTCGAGGACGAAGAGGGAAAGATGAATCTCTCTGTCTTAGATATCGGGGGTGAAGTACTCGTCGTCTCTCAATTCACACTCTACGGCGACTGCAGAAAAGGCAGACGCCCGTCTTTTGATAAAGCCGCTCCCCCTGAGATCGCTGAGAACTTATACGAGTTATTTGTGGAGAAGATAAGAGAACGAGGGCTCAAAGTAGCCACAGGAAAATTCCGCGCGATGATGGATGTACACCTGGTTAACTGGGGACCGGTAACACTGATGCTGGATAGCAGCAAATTGTTTTAGTTCTGTAACTTAATAAAGTTGAAATTTCTTTTTTCCCATGGCACTAGCGCGATACCCACATCGGGTGAGGCGGACTCTACCTTCTGATAGATATACCTTATCTCCTCAGAGGGAAGCTCCTTCCTCGTATCCCAGTCCATAGTCTGTATCTTCATAATCACCCGCTCAGGGCTGCCCATAACAGAAATAGCGCCTCTGGTATTATCCGCAATTAAATCTCCCGCTTCATAAAGATTTATACGCATCTCCTTCATTATCTGGTCCTGATAAGCCATCACCGCTACGTAATTAAACTTCCTTGCCAGAGTTTTATCATGAGCAAACCACGAGAGCGCATTCTTGGGCTTATGAAAAAGCTCGTAGCTCACATTTAACGCAACTTCCAATTTTGGATTAGTTTCTTTAAGAGTCCCAATCAACTTTTCGGCTACCAGATTCAGCCGCTTATTCTTCCAGTCCTGAAACTGCCGGAACTCATCGGTGTATACAATCCTCTTTACCCTGTCGTTTGGATGTAGCTCAAGATCGCTGTACATATTTTTAGCGTCTAGCGTTCTATTAAAAGTATTCGCATAGTTAATCTTGGCCTCAGCCCCAAACCCCTCCATGTGGCGCATAACAAAATCGTCCTGTATGAGCACCCCGTCTATCGGATATTTTGCTAGATCCCTATAGAGGTTTTGAAGCTCCCATATCGCTTTGTCATTAAAGAGATCAAGCTTGGGCAGGGTTTTATATTGCCTCTCGGGGAGAGAATATTCACGGTCCAAAACATCGCCCGCCATGCCATAGGTCGCATGCCTCGTAGTCATCCAGGCAAACACTTTTATCCCGTGCTTGTGTGCTATTGCAGTTACGTTGCCGAGCAGATCGCCCAGAACCGGAGAGCGGGAGGTTTTAAAATAGACCCCCGTTTTAGACCCCGGATTGGCGAGCTTGTAAATACGATCGCCCCCATTGCCGAACACTCTGAAGATAATAGTGTTTATCCCGAGGGCTTTCATATGAACGACTTCTTTTTCAAACTCTACGTAGTTACTTGCTTCGGAATAAAAGACCTGCGCCGCTCTTATTGTCTGATTATTCTCCCGGGCAGATGTAATTGTGGAGATGAATAATAAAATTAAGATCAAGAATATGCGAGACATCATATTCAAATTGCATTCTTTTGAGTATATGTCAAGTTGATTTACGGGCGTTAATTATTATATTATCGGCATGGAGAAAGTAATTTGTACCCATCCAAGGGCTAGAAGGGATTATGATATAGAGGAAAAGTTTGAGGCCGGAATTGTGCTTAAGGGGTCAGAGGTAAAATCGCTCCGTGCCAATCAGGCGAGTATTAAGGAGAGCTTCGCAATGCTGCGCGATGAAGAGGTTTTTCTTGTCAACAGTTATGTAGCTCCCTATGAAGCGGCAAATATATTCAATCACGATCCCCGCAGGGAAAGAAAGCTCCTTCTCAACAAAAGAGAGATCAATTGGTTGATCGGAAAGACACAGATAAGGGGATTCACATTAATTCCGACTAAGATGTATTTTAAAAACAGCCGCGCGAAAGTTGAGATTGCGCTTGCCAAAGGTAAGAAGCACCATGACAAGCGTGATGATATTAAAAAGAGAGAAGCTGACAGAGAGATGGAAAGGGCCATGAAAAGGCGTAATTAGTAGTGTATTATTAATATAGGAATAAATAGTTCGTTTTGGATTATGCATTATTTTTTATCATGATTATTGTTCTTTGACATGGGGGCGTACTGGCTTCGACGGGGAATGGGATAGCTTGTGCTGCATGCCGAGCTTCTGCTAACTCGTAAAACTGGCGGAGCACACACAAGTGCCGAAAATGACTATGCACTCGCA